>FTHQ01000460.1_pt1 | contig 79832 bp, 60 predicted proteins | sample 1641001 | NCBI WGS metagenome assembly FTHQ01 (sample SAMEA3914872, study PRJEB12502) | metagenome | biome: forest; material: soil | place: Canada | collected 2011-07-03 | depth 0.3 m | reverse complement strand
CAGCCGCGCGCATGCCGACAAGGTGTGCGCGCGGCTGTTTCGTTGCAGGCTGTCCGGCGCGCCCGCGAACGCACACCGGCGCGATCGAGCATCTCGAAATAACGCCTGACAAAAGGGTTGACGCTTCGCACAGCGAGCCATTACCATCGCCCCCGTCTAGTTACATGGAGTGTTCTGTGAACACCGATGCGAGTTGTAGTTGGTCCCTGGCCAACTTGACTGCTGCCTGAGGAAAACGCGCAGAGCCTCGTCTTCTGCCGCATCCCGGGAAGCAGGATGCGGCGCCCTTCCGGCCTGACCACGGGCCAGATCTCCCGCCGAATTTTTCGATGTTGTCGAATGCACGCGGCGCGCCGTCGCGCGCGTGCGTTCGTGTTGCGCGCGGCGCCAGCCGCGTGCGCTCTCCGTTCGCGTGCCGTCCGGCCGCGCGCCTCGTTGCGCGCGCCGCCGATCGCCCGTGCCGACTATCCGCAACCGACAGGAGTGCAGATGAACTCAGACGACAGTAGTCGATTACCGCTCGCCGGCGCGCATGATGCGGACGGCGTGTCGATGCGCAGCGTCGCACCGGCGAGCGGTAATCGACTACTGTCGTCTGAGTTCATCTGCACTCCTGTCGGTTGCGGATAGTCGGCACGGGCGATCGGCGGCGCGCGCAACGAGGCGCGCGGCCGGACGGCACGCGAACGGAGAGCGCACGCGGCTGGCGCCGCGCGCAACACGAACGCACGCGCGCGACGGCGCGCCGCGTGCATTCGACAACATCGAAAAATTCGGCGGGAGATCTGGCCCGTGGTCAGGCCGGAAGGGCGCCGCATCCTGCTTCCCGGGATGCGGCAGAAGACGAGGCTCTGCGCGTTTTCCTCAGGCAGCAGTCAAGTTGGCCAGGGACCAACTACAACTCGCATCGGTGTTCACAGAACACTCCATGTAACTAGACGGGGGCGATGGTAATGGCTCGCTGTGCGAAGCGTCAACCCTTTTGTCAGGCGTTATTTCGAGATGCTCGATCGCGCCGGTGTGCGTTCGCGGGCGCGCCGGACAGCCTGCAACGAAACAGCCGCGCGCACACCTTGTCGGCATGCGCGCGGCTGCGTCGAACGCGGTGCCGGTTACTGGTTCGCGGTCGCGACGGCGGCGCCCGCATCGAGGATGCCCGAGCCGGCCGGCAGCGCGGTGCACGACGTGCCGGCCGCGAGCTTCGCCGCGCGCGTGCCGCCTTGCAGCTTCTGCAGGATCTGCGCGGGCGTGAGGTTGCCGTTCACCGACAGCATCAGCGCGGCGACCCCCGTCACCTGCGGCGTCGCGAGACTGGTGCCGTTCGCGAGGCCGTAGGTGTCCGAGCCCGGCGTCGTCGTGCCGGTGTTCGACGTCGACAGGATGTTGACGCCCGGTGCGCTCAGCGCGACGTCGGCGCCGAAGTTGCTGAACGATGCGCGGCGGCCCGTCGCATCGGTCGCGCCGACGGTGATCACGCCGCGGCAGTTGGCGGGCTGGTCGAGCCCGGTCGACAGGCCGTCGTTGCCGGCCGCGACGACCACGGTCACGCCTTTCGCGGTCACGTCGTCGATCGCCTGCTGGAACGTCGTGCTGCACGCGCCGACTCCACCGAGGCTCAGGTTGATGATCTTCGCCGGCCGCGGGTTCGTCGGTACACCGGCCACCGGCATGCCGGCTGCCCAACGCATGCCGTCGGCGATGTCGCTCGTCACGCCGCCGCACTTGCCGAGTACGCGCACCGGCAGGATCTGGCCGAGCCACGATACGCCGGCGATACCGGTGCCGTTGTTGGCGGTCGCGCCGATCACGCCCATCACGCGCGTGCCGTGCCAGCTGCTGTCGCTCGGCTGGCTCGCGCAGTGATAGAACGGGCCGTTGGCGTTGTCGAGTTCCTGCTGCGTGACCCAGTCGCCCGGATCGGTCGCGTCCGGGCCGCGCGTCAAGCCGTTGTTGCTGGTGTTGACGTTGCTGATGAAGCTGTAGCCGGACAGCAGGTTGCCGACGAGGTCGCCGTGCGGCCGATAGCCGGTGTCGAGCACGGCCGTGACGACGGTCGGCGAACCCTTGGTCACGTTCCACGCGGGCGGCAGGTCGATGCCGGCGGTCGGGTCGGACAGATACCACTGCTGGTTGTAGAGCGGGTCGCTCGGCGTGTCGCGGATCTGCATCGGGTGATCGGGTTCCGCGTAGTCGACATCGCTGTCGGCCGCGAACGCCTGCGCGAGCGCGGTGGCATCGGTGGCGGCCATGCGCTGGCCGAGCGACAGCACGGCCGCGCCGTTCGAGATGGTGCGTTCGACCTGCACGTTCACCGGCGTTTGCGCGACCGTGCTCGCGTACGCGCGGGCGCTGCCGGTCACCGGCGCCGTCCAGCGCGTCATCGCGCGCTGGATCACCGCGTCGAGTCGCGCACCGTTGTCGACGGCCGCCATCGCTCGGGGGGCCGTCAGCGTCTTCAGCTTGACGATGAGGTGATCGACCGGCGGCTCGACCGGTGCGGTCTGCGCGGCCATCTGCACGGCGGCCTGCTGCGACGTGCACGCATTGGTGCCGGACGACGCGGGCGGGGTGGTCGGCGCGGGCGTGGGCGCCGGCGCGGGCGCGGGCGCCGGTGCGGGTGACGCGTTGGACGAAGACGGGTTGCTGCCGTCGCCGCCGCCTCCGCCGCAACCGGCGAGGGGCAGCAGGGCGGCGGCGGACAGCATGCCGGCGAGCATGCGCGCATGTGCGAGGCGCGCCAGCGCGAAATTGAAACGTTTGGCTCTCATGTTGAAAGTCGATCCTCGTAGATAACCGTCGTGCCGGCGGTGGCGCTGGTCCGGGCGAGCCGGACCTTGTCGTTTTTGTCTGACGGTTGCAGCAGGTTGCTGCGACGCGCCATGCACTGGGTAACGGCGTGCGCGGCGGCTTCTTGAGTGCGTTTCGCGAGAAAAACAGGCGGTGCCGCAAACGATTACGTTGGTGCGTCGCAGCATGAACGCGCGTTTGGAACGACCGGCACAGAGCCGGTGCGCGGACCGGTCGGGCAGGAGGCGCGGGCGAGCGGGTTTGCGCGGCACGGAAAACGTCTTTCAGGATCCGGCCGTGGCGGAAGGTGGTTTACGCTTCCCCTGATATGACGCGAATATTGTCGGGCGTACGATCGCGACTCGATCAACGTTTCGTCAGGAGACAAGCATGGATCGTCGTTTCCGTTGGCTTGCCGTCGCGCTGGCTTGTGCGCTGGCCGGCACCGCGCACGCGCAGGCTCTTACCGGTACGCTGAAGAAGATCAAGGACACGGGCGTCGTGTCGCTGGGCATTCGCGAGTCGTCGGTGCCGTTTTCGTATTCGGACAACCAGCAGAAGAACATCGGCTATTCGCGGGACATCGCGTCGCGCATCATCGACCAGTTGAAGACGGAGTTGAACCTGCCGAACCTCGCGGTGAAGGAAATCCCGATTACGTCGCAGAACCGGATTCCGCTGCTGCAGAACGGGACGATCGACTTCGAATGCGGTTCGACGACGAATACGCTCGAACGGCAAAAGCAGGCCGCGTTCTCGAACAGCATCTTTTTGTACGGCATCCGCTTCAGCACGCGCAAGGATTCGGGCGTGAAGGACTTCGCGGACCTGGCCGGCAAGACGGTCGCGACGACGGCCGGTACGTCGGACGAGCGCCTGCTGCGCAAGCTCAACGAAGAGAAGGCGATGAACATGACGATCATCAGCGCGAAGGATCATGCCGAAGCGTTCATGAACGTCACGACCGGGCGCGCGGTGGCGTTCGTGATGGACGAGCCGCTGCTGTACGGCGAGATCGCGAAGGATCGCAACCCGGGCGCGTACACGGTCACCGGTACGCCGCTCGTTCATGAAAACTACGCGTGCATGATGCGCAGGGACGATCCGCCGTTCAAGCGCGTCGTCGACGGCGTGATCGCGAAGATGCAGACCTCGGGCGCGGCCGAGAAGCTGTACGACCAGTGGTTCACGCAGCCGATTCCGCCGAAGGGCGTGAGCCTGAACTATCCGCTGTCGGCGGAGATGAAGCAGCTGTTCAAGAATCCGACGGATCAGGCGCAGTACTGAGCACCGCGTCGTGGCGATGTCGCGCCACCCATGAAAAACCGCCGGCACGTGCCGGCGGTTTCGCTTTGCGGCCCGGTCGCTCGTGCGCCGGACGCGCGCGTCAGGCCTTGATTTCAGGCCCGCGTGCGGCCGGCCGTGCCGGCGCCGCCGGGGCGGGAGCGGGCGCCATCGAACGCGCCGAAGGTTGCACCGGCACGATCACGACGACCGGTTCCGGCATGGCCCACGGCGCCATCGCGAACCCGACGGGCTGCGGCATCGGCATCGCGAACGCGTTGGCGAGCGCGATGTGCTGGAGCGCCATCATCTGCTGCTGCATCGCGACCATCTGCGCCTGCGCCGCCTGCATCCGGTACTGCACGGCCTGCATTTGCCGCAACGCTGCCGCGGGCGGCATGCCGCCCGACGACGACGTCTGCATCTCGAAGCTCGCACCGCCTTGCGGGCTGTGCCAGCTCCACGTGCTGACCTTCATCGGGCCGACGGCCGTCTGGACGACACGCGTCTCGGCTTTCACGGGCACGGCCTGCCCGTTGACATTGACGAACATCGGTTGGGCGGCGGCCGCCGCGCCGGGCTGCCCGGCCAGCGCGAACACGGGCACCAGCGCCAGCGCGCCCGCCGCCATATACGAACGGAATCGCATCTTCGTATCTCCATCAAACGAGACTGATCGAATCAACAATGACGTGCGGCTCACGGAGTGAGCCACCCGAGACAATGCCGCCGCCGGCTTAAATCAACATTAAAACCGCCGCCGGCGGCCCGATCGGCGCATGTCGGGACCGGCCATTCAACCTCGCCCGCGCCAGGGAAATCCTGTCGCCGGATGCAACAACAGGCACAATACGGAATTCGCCACGACCGCACGCATGTTCGAGATTCGAACATTGACGGTGCGGCACTGCTGTCCGACCTCCTTCCCAGTCGTCATGAACGCCACGCTCACTCCCGCGCGCGAGTCGAATTCGCCGCGCTTCCTGCTGTTCCTGATCTGCCTGTTCGCGTCCGCCGGCCAACTCGCGATCGACATCTACGTGCCCGCGCTGCCCGACATGGCACGTTCGTTCGCGACCACGCCGCAGGCGATCCAGTCGAGCGTGTCCGGTTACATGGCGGCCTACGCGCTCGGCCAGCTGATCTTCGGGCCGATCGCCGACGCCTACGGCCGCAAGCGCGTGCTCGCGTTCGGGCTCGTGATCTACACGATCGGCTGCCTGCTGTCCCTCGGCGCGCCGAACCTGGAGACGTTCGTGCTCGCACGCTGCCTGCAGGGCTTCGGGATCGCGACGACCAACCTGCTGGCGAAGGCGATCATCACCGATTCGTTTTCCGGCCAGGCGCTGATGCACGCGTTCACGTACATGTCGATCGCATGGGGGCTGGCGCCGATCATCGCGCCGGTGATCGGCGCGCACCTGCAGGAATGGTTCGGCTGGCGTGCGTGCCTCGTGTTCCTGCTGGTCTACTCGCTGGCGATGTGGGCGCTGCTGTGGCGCTACCGCGAGACCTTGCCGAAGCCGGTGCATCTCGAGCCGCGCACGCTGATGGCGAACGCGGGCAAGGTGCTGGCCAGCCCGGTGTTCCAGAGCTGCTTCCTCGCCCAGGGGCTGTGCTACAGCATCCTGCTGGTGTTCAACATCGTCGGGCCGTTCATGGTCCAGACCACGCTGCACAAGCCGCCGACCTTCTTCGGTTATCTCGCGCTCGGCATCGGCCTCATGTATTTCCTCGGCGGTTTGTCGAACCGGATTCACGGGCGCGGGCTGCCGAGCGCCGAGCAACGGCTGCGGATCGGCGCGCGCGTGATGGCGGGCGCGTCGGTCGCGATGCTGGTGCTGGCGCTGACCGTCGGCCTGCGCGTGTGGACGCTCGCGACGCCGGTGCTCGTGATGGGTTTCTGCGCCGGTGCGATGTATCCGACGCTGATGGCCAAGGGCAATTCGCTGTTTCCGCATATCGCCGGCCTGACGAGCGCGATTCTCGGCTGTGCGCTGCTGCTCGTGTCGTCCGCGATGATGGGGCTGGCCGGTTTCGTGTCGATTCACGTGCTGACGCCGCTGGCGGTGTTTTTCGTCGCGTTGTCGTTCATCGTCGTGTGGATGGTGACGAAGCTGCTGCGGTATCTGTCGCAGCAGCAGGCGGCGCCGGTGGTGTGCGGGAGCGGGGAGGCGGCGTAAGCGCCGGGTGGTGACCGCGGCCCACGAGCCGGATCCTGCTGAATCGCGTCGCCCGGTCCGACGCCGCTGACGTGATCGCCGCGAACCATCCGGCAAGCGTGCGTCGATCGCGCTGGTTCGACGGCTCGGGTTCAGGCAAGCGGGATGTTCGCCGCGCTGTCTGCGCATCGGCGGCGAATGGCGCGACCACGAGCGTTTGGGCATTGCTGGCCGACGACGCGCGCGAAGCCGGCACCTGACGGTCGATTCCCGTCCCGGTCACATTCCTTGCAGCGGATGCGCGGCCCCGGCCTGCTGCAACAGCGACACGGCAACCGGATCCGGCAGTCCGTTCGGATCGATCGCGCCAGCCTTCGCCAGCGCAACGAGATCGCCGTCGACGCCCGGTTGCCCGACCACGAACGAGGTGGTCAGGAACGCCGGCGCGGCGAGCGAGACCGCATAGCGCTGCTGCAGGTTCGTCACGACGGCCGATTGCGCGGCCTGCACGGTGTCCGGGCTGTTCATGGCCCGCTGGTAGCGCAGGCTGCCCTGGAAATTGCCGATCAGCCCGGCCGTGTTCGTCCCGAGTTGCGCCGCGAGATAGACCAGCATCAGCTCGGTCTCGGGCGTCGTGTTGAAGGTGCCGCCCGCATAGGCGAGCGAATGCAGGCTCGCGCCGCCCGACGCCACGGTGATGACGCATGGCAGCGCGGCGTCGAGCGTCACACGGTAGTTGCCGCCGCCGTCCGTCAGCGTCGTTGCCGAGCCGACCGCGCAATTGACCGTGACCTGCGCGCTCGCGAGCGCGTCGCCCGTCGCGGCCGTGCCTGATAGCGCGACGGTCTGCGTGTTGTCGTTGAAGCATACGTCGACACCGAAGCAGGCATCGCCGTTGCAGGCCTGGAGGGCGGCGAGCGCTGCAACGCACAAGACGCCCAGCGCGGGGCGGGTGAAGCGTTCGTGGCGGATGTTCATGGTCGCAGGCCATCGAGAGAATGAGGCAACCGGTGCGCGTCGGGAATGCGGCGCTGCTGTCATTCTAGGTGCTGAACCGCGGTGCTGCTGGCCCGTTCGGTCTGCCGCTGGCGGCTTGCGCGCGGTATGGCCGGGCCGGGGCGTCATTGGCGCGGGTGGCGGGCCGGCGCCAAGACGTAAGCGAGCAACAGGCTCAGCAGAACGCTGAGCCCGAGCACGTGCCAGTGGCTGGCGAGCAATCGCTGGAAGTGTTCGCCCATGTCCGGCGTGATCCACCAGCAGCTTATCGGATGCATGCGAGCCTGGTGGCATTCCAGGATGCCGCCGTTGCGATACGCGTCCCACAGGCTGTCGGCGGCATACAGGCCCAAGCAGAGCGGGATGATCTGTACGCCATGCCGGAGCAGTTTGCCCTCGGTTTCGGGTGTCATCGTTGTCGGTCCGGGATCGGCCTGCGTCGGTTCGTCGTCGGTGCCCGAATGCACCGCATGCGCGATATTGTCGAACTAATTCATCCCGTCCACAATGATTTGCGGCTTGGCCGGTCCGGTCGAATAATCGGGCGACTGCACTCGACTTCTCCGGCCGGCCGCCGAAGGCGAATACGGCCGGCCAGTACGGCCGGCTCGCCGCCTCAGGGCTTGCGCGCGGCCGGCTTCGCGAACGCGCCGCGCACCTCGAAGCCGATCGCATCGGCGACGTTGCCGCGCGCATCGACGAGTTCGAGCCGGTGCCGGCCCGGCCATGGCAGCCACGCGACGCGATCGGCATGCCCGATCACCTTGTCGTCGAGCCGCCACGCGAACTTCGCCGCGCGCCCGGACGAGCGCTCGAACCAGATCCGCTGGTTCTTCGGCGGAATGTCCGGGTCGATCGCGAAGATCGTGCCGTCGGTCGGCGCGCCGATCGTCAACGGCGCGCGCGCGCCGTCCTTGCCCGGCGTGACGGGCGCCGCGAGCCGGATCGTGTCGACCGCCGTGCCCGCGATGAACCACTCGTTGCGGGCCGGCTCGATGTCGCGCTCGAACGCGATGCGGCGCGTCTCGACGCCGGCCGGCGCACGCGGCGCACGGCTCGGCAGGTCGCGGTGCAGATAGCCGACGACGGCCGACCACACGGGCGACGCGCCCGTGACGCCCGACACGTCCCACATCGGCGAGCCGTCCGCATTGCCGACCCATACGCCGACCGTATAGCGCGACGTGAAACCGACGGTCCAGTTGTCGCGCATGTCCTTGCTCGTGCCGGTCTTGACCGCGGAAAAGAAGCGCGTCGCGAGCGGGTTGTCGAAGCCGAACGTGCGCACGCGCGCATTGTTGTCGGACAGGATGTCGGTGACGACGAAACTGGCCGCCTCGCTGAACACGCGCGTGCCGGCGTCCGGCCGCGCGGGCGCCGCTGCGCCGGCTGCCGCCGTCGGCGCCCCGGCCGGCAGGTCGACGACCTTGCGCGCGACGCCGCCGTTCGCGAGCGCGCGGTATGCATTGGTCAGCGACAGCAGCGTGACGTCGGCACTGCCGAGCGCGAGGCTGAAGCCGTAGTAATCGCCTTCCTGCGCGAGCGGCAGGCCGAGTGCGGTCAGCGTGCGCGCGAAGCGGTGCGGCGTGACGAGCACGAGCGCGCGCACGGCCGGCACGTTCAGCGAACCACCGAGCGCGCTGCGCACGCTCACCCAGCCCTTGAAATCCTTGTCGTAGTTCTGCGGAATGTACAGGCCGCCGCCGGCGGCGAGGTTGATCGGCGCATCGTCGAGCAGCGACGCGGCCGTCAGCCGCTTCTCGTCGAGCGCCTGTGCATAGAGGAACGGCTTGAGCGTCGAGCCGGCCTGACGCGGCGCGAGCACGGCATCGACGTCGCGCGCGCTCGACAGCGCCCCCGACGAACCGACCCACGCGCGGATCTCGCCGGTCGCGTTGTCGATCACGACCACCGCGCCGTCCTGTACGTTGCGCCGGTGCGCGGGCGCGTCGAGCTCGGTCAGCGCGCGCGTCAGCGTGTCGCGCGCGAAGCGCTGCAGCGGCGCATCGAGCGTCGTGCGGATCTGCGCGCCGGCCGCCGGCTTGACCTCGGCCGCGATGCGCCGCGCGAAGTGCGGGGCGAGGGCGGCGCCGTCGTCGCGGACGGTATTGGCTGGGCGTGCGACGACGAGCTGCACGTAGCCGTCGAGCGACGCGCATGCCTGCTCGGCATGCATGTCGCGCAGGATCCGGCACGCGCGCTCGGCGATCTTCGCGGGTGCCGCGTTCGGCGCCCGCACGAGGGCGGCCGCGATCGCGGCCTCGCGCGCGTCGAGGCCCGACGGCGCCTTGCCGAACAGCACCTGCGACAGCGCGCCGAGCCCGATCGTCTCGCCGCGGAACGGCACCAGGTTCAGGTAGGCCTCGAGGATCTGGTCCTTGCGCCAGCTGCGTTCGAGCCACAGCGCGTTCACGGCCTGCGTGGCTTTCTGCGGCAGCGAGCGCTGACCCGAGCGGCGCGGCGAATCGCTGAGCAGGCCCGCGAGCTGCATCGTGACGGTCGACGCGCCGCGCGTGCGCTCGTTCCACAGGTTGCCCCACGCGGCGCCGGCGATGCCGCGCCAGTCGACGCCGCTGTGTTCGTAGAAGCGCTTGTCCTCGGACACGACGATCGCCTCGCGGAACGCGGGCGATACGTCGGCGAGCGACACCCAGTCGCCGCGCCGTTCGGTGAGGTCGATGCGCGTGCGCTGCAGCGGCGTGCCGTCGCGCGCGAGCAGCACCCAGTCGGAACTGCGCCAGTTGCGGCGCACGTCGTCGTAGCCGGGCAGCGCATGCGCGACGAGCGGCGCGGCCAGTACGACGGCGACGAATACGCGGCCGGCGAAACGCGCCGGCCGCGGCAAAGCCAGATCGATCATCACTTGCTCGTTACTTGCCCGCGTCGGCCGGCTTCACGGTCAGCGGCGGGTTCGGCCACAGGCCGTACACGGACGGTGCATACAGCGCCTCGACGCGCGTCGGCGGCAGGCCGAACGTGCCGACGTTGTTCAGCCGCACCGTGTACTCGACCGAGAATTTGCCCTTCGGCAAATAGTCGTAGTACGCACGATAGCCGTCGAAGTCGCGCTCGATGAACGCCGGCCATGCACCGTCCGGCGTTTTCTCGCCCTGCGTCGCGGCTTCGGAATCGCGGCCGAGGCCCGAGCCGAGGATCGTCGCGCCGGACGGAATCGGATCGTTGACGACGACCCACGTCATGTCGCTCTGCGCATCGATGTCGAGATGCACGCGCACGACGTCGCCGCGCGTCAGCACGCCCTTGACGGCCGGCGATACGGGTGTGACGGTCTTCGTGATCCGGTAGCCGGCCGCGAACGGCGCGCGCAGCGGCACGGCGGCGAGGCTTTCGACGGTCGCCCACGGGCGACCGGTGCCGTCCTGCGTGACCGACAGCGTCGCCGGCCCCTGTGACGCACGCGGCCACGGCATCAGCACGCTGCGCGCGGCGGCCGCGCGGGTCGCGGGCGTAGCGGACGCCGACGGCGCCGCCGACGCGGGCGTATCGGCGGGCGCGGCCGAGCCTGCCTGCGACCACGAGATCGCGCGTTCGTTGCCGCCGAGCGCGATCTTCGTCGTGCCGGCAACCGGCGTGCTCTCGTAGGTGCGCGAGAAGCGCTCGACCGCGAGCAGGCCGAGCGCGTTCGACGTGGTCGTCTGCCAGGCGCCCTGGCGTTGCAGCGCGAGCAGGCCGGCGGTCACGCGCGGCATTTCATCCTTCCATGCCGGGTCGCCCGCGAATTCCAGCGCGAGACGGGCGGCATTGGTCTCGTTGCTGGTCATCAGCCACCACAGGTCGTCGTCGCGCGCGGTCGAGAACACGAGCTGCGTGCCCTGGTACGTCAGGCGCGCCCGCAGGATCTGGTCGACCTGCGCGCGTTTCTCGTCGCGTTGCGGGATGTCCTTCACGCGCGTCAGGATCGCGTGATAGTCGATCACCGCCGACGTCGGCCACTGGTTCGGCGCGATCTCGATCGAGCCGAGCATGCGGCCCTGCGCGGCGCCATAGCGCGACAGCGCCTCGATCGCGGCGAGCTTGCGCAGGTCGCGATCCTGGCGCGGCGCCCACGCGTTGCGCTCGAGGCGACCGTCGACGAAGCGCGCGAGCCCGGCTTCGAGCTGCGTGCGCAGGTCTTCCGGCAGCGCGAAGCGCGGATCGAGACGGCTGGCTTCGTCGGACACCACGAGCAGGTACGACGACAGCGTCGGGCTGCCATGGTGCGAATCGTCGGACGACGGCGGGAAATAGCTCGCCAGCCCGTCGCTGTCGAGATAGACGGGCATGCGTGCGATCAGCGCCTGCCATTGCGCGGGGTCGCGCAGCCCGATCGCACGCGACGTCTGCTGTTCGAGGCAGCGGTACGGATAGCGCTCGAACCAGCGGCGCACGCCGGGCAGGCCGTCGGCGAGCTTCGACTGCAGCGACACGGCGATGCCGCCGCGCGGTACGCCCTGGGCATTGCTCACCGCGCCGGCCGGGGCCGCCACGGGCACCGTCAGCGTGCCGTCGACCTGCGCGAGCGTCGCCTGCTGCACCGTGACCGGCAGCGCGGGCACGACCTTCTGCGCGACTGCCAGCGCGTCGGACGCGCGCTTGCCGCCTTGCTCGGCCGCCTCGATGCGCCAGTTCAGCGCACCGGCCGCATCGAGCGCCTGTTCGGGCACGGTGATCGTCCACGCGACTTCGGTGGCCGCATTCGCCGCCAGCGACACGGTTTGCGGTGCGACGTCGAGGCCCGTCACGTGCGGCGTCACGACGACCTGCATCGCGCGGTCGGTCGTGTTGCGCAGCGTGACCTGCGCACGGAACGCGTCGCCTTCGCGCACGAGCGGCGGCAGGCCGGAGATCAGCTGCAGATCCTGCGTGCTGCGGATCGACGTGCTGCCCGTGCCGAAACGGTCGGGGCCGACCGCCGCGATCGCGACGATCCGGAAGCGCGTGAGCGCGTCGTTCAGCGGCACCTCGACGGTCGCGCTGCCGTTGGCGTCGAGCGTCACGCGCGGGTTCCACAGCAGCAGCGTGTCGAACAGCTCGCGGGTCGGCGCGCTGCCGCCCCCGCCGCCGGCCGGCACGGCCTTGCGGCCGAAGTGGCGGCGGCCGACGATTTCCATCTGCGCGGTGGCCGTCTCGACACCGTACGCGCGCCGGCGCAGCATCGCGTCGAGCAGATCCCAGCTGTTGTTCGGCATCAGTTCGAGCAACGCCTCGTCGACGGCCGCAATGGCAATCTGCGTGCCGGCCGGTGCCGGCTGGCCGTTCGGCAGCGTGACCTTCACGTGCGCCTGCGCCTTGCCGCGCACCGTGTAGCGCGTCGCGTCGGTCGTCACGGTCACGCCGAGGCGGTGAACGCCCGTGCCGACCTTGATCTCGCCGAGCCCGTAGCGGAACGCGGGCTTCGACAGGTCGACGAACGCGGTCGGCGCTTCATAGTGGCGGCCTTCGCGCCAGAACGCGCGCGCCCATTCGACCGGCGCCTTCCAGCCCCACGTGAAGAACGAGTACCACGGCACCTCGCGAATCCGGCCGCGCAGCGCGAGCACCGACACGTAGACGTTCGGCCCCCACGAGTCGCCGACCTTCAGGTCCACGGTCGGGTTCTTGCCGTTCAGCTCGACGATGTGCGTTTCCATCACGCCGCCGCGCTCGACCGCGACGAGCGCGGTCGCGTAGCGGAACGGCATGCGCACCTGGAAGCGGGCCGTTTCGCCCGGTTCGTACGACGTTTTCTCGGGGATCACGTCGATCCGGTCGGTGTTGTCGCCGCCGAACCAGAGTTCGTCCTCGCGCGTGACCCACACCGACGTCGATGCATTCGACGTGCGGCCGTCGCCGTCCTTCGCGACCGCGATCAGCTGCACGTTGCCGGCCTGTTCGAGCGTCGCGTCGCAGGCCATGCGGCCCTTGTCGTCGGTCTTGCCCGAGCACAGCACGCCGAGGTCGCGCGTATCGCTCTTGTTGTCGTACGCATAGAAGCCGCCGACCATCCGCTTGCGCGACGACGTCGTGATGCGCGCGACGCCCTTGATCTCGATCGGCACCGACGCGCGCGGCTTGCCCTGCAGGTCGACCGCCAGGGCCTGCACCGGCACGCGCTGGCCGACCGACACCCAGCGGCCGGCCTTGATGCCGGCCACCACCGCGGCCGGCCACAGGATCGTGTCGCCGCGGATCGTCTGCACTTCGCCGTTCGGGTCCGCGAACGTCGCCTCCAGCGCGATGCGCTTCGGTGCGTCGACGTCCGGCAGGCCCTTGAGCGTGACGGTGCCCGCGCCGTTGCGGTCAAGCGTCAGCGGCAGCTTGTCGGCGATCAGCTTCGTCGCGTCGGGGTCGTGGTTCGACGACGACGCGTTGTCGCCGTCCTGCGCATCGTCGTCGGCGTTGCCGTCGCTCGTGTCGGGGCGATACGGCGTGAAGCTGAAATCCTCGAAGCGATCGGCGAACGGCGGCGACGCCCACTTCATCAGCGCCGACACCTGTACCGGCAGGTTCGATGCGCCGCCGCCCGACACGTAGTCGATCTGCACCGCGAGCGGCGCTTCCTTCGCGGCGACGAGCGGGCTCTTCTGCGCGTCGCGCGCGCCGATCGAGCCTTTCAGCACCGGCAGGCGGAACGCCTCGACCCGGAAGCTGCCGCTGTAGTAGGTGGCGCTCGGCGCATCTTCCGGGCCGCCTTCGAGTTCGACGCTGTATTCGCCGAGCTTCGCGGCGGCCGGCAGCGTGAACTGCGAGTCCGCGCTGTGGTCGGCCGCCCACGTGAGCGGCAGCTTGTAGGTCTGGCCCGTGCCGAGATGGCGGATCGCGACGCGCGTCGGGTATTGCGACGGGAACGCGAGACTCTGCAGCGTCTCGGTGCGGATGAAATGCTTCATCGACACGGTTTCGCCGGCGCGCAGCAACGTGCGGTCGAACACCGTATGCGCGCGCACGGTCGGCGCGCTGTCGGTGTCGGTCGGCACGTTGAAGCGCCACGATTCGATCCCGCGGTTCCAGCCCGAGCTGACGAACGCCATGTCGGGGCCCGTCTTCGGGTCGTCGACGCGCGCCGACACGAAGTAGTCGTCGAAGCGCTGCTCCGACGAGCTGCACGCGCGCTTCGGCTCGAACGGCCCGTCGATCTTCAGCAGGCCTTGCGCGTCGGTCTTGCCGGCCGCGATTTCGTCGCCGTTGCAGTCCGACACGCGGATCTGCGCGTTCGGCACCGGCTTGCCCTTGTCGAGCGTCGTGACCCACACGAGATTGTTCTCGCGGCCCTGCTTCAGGTGCACGCCGAGGTTCGTGACGAGCACGGTGGTGCGCACGTACATGCTCGACGGCTTCGCGAGCAGCGAGCGGCCGAGCGCGGGCGACGCGAGTTCGAGCACGTAGAAGCCGGGCTTGTCGATCGGCACGCCGACCACTTCGAACGGGCGCAGCGTCTTCGGGTCGGCCTTCGGCAGCGTCAGCACCTGCGCGCCGGGCTCGCCCGTCAGCAGCGACAGCGAGCGCACGTCGATGCGGCGGTTCTTCGGCGCCGGCTGTTTTTCGCCGGCTTCGAGCGGCACGTACACGGGGTGCTGGCCCTTGCGTTGCAGCAGGCCGGGAATCTGGTCGTCGATCGAGCCGGCCGTCATCGACCAGTTGTCGAAGCGATCGACGGTGCGCATCCATTGACGGATCGCGGTGTCGTTCTCGACCTTCAGGTTCGCGAATTGCGCGCCGCCCGCATTGAGGCCTGCGATATGCAGGTCGGCCTCGACGTTGCGCAGCGTGACGGGCACCAGCGCCGGCGTACCGGGTTCGGCGAAGCGCTCGACGATCCCGAAGGTGCCCGACGAGAATTTCGCGAGCGGCGGCATCGGCGCGGTGCGCGTCGCGAGCGGGAACAGGTCGGCGTTGGACAGCGGCCGGTCGGTCACGTCGTGCAGGCCCGACGGCAGCTCGACGGTCAGGGCGGCCTGCGCGGGCAGCGGCGGGTTGAACGTGACGGTCGTCACTTCCTCGCTGTGATCGTCGGCCGCGAAGGTCGGCGACAGCGAACCGTCGGGGCCGCGCAGCTTGATCGCTTCGGCCTGCTTGCGCGCGACCGGTGCGTTGAACGACAGCGTGAGCGGGCGCAGCGGCGTGCAGGGCGCCTTCGCGTTCTCGCGTTCGCACGAGAAGCTCGCGGCGAACGGTGCGCGCACGGTGAAATCGAAGCGCCGTTCGGTTTCGTTCGCGATGCCGCTCGGGCTGGCGACGCCCTTGCCGTACACGAGCTGCATCTTCGCGCTCGCCGGCAGCGCCTGCGAGCACGACAGCGTCAGCACGCGCGCCGCCTCCTTCTTCAGCCCGAAATGATCGAGCAGCGCATTGCGCGTATCGTCGTCGGCCGCCGTGACCGGAATGCGGTTGCCGATGCCGGCCGCTTCGCACCAGATGTTCGCGAGCGCCGAACGCGGCTCGGCCGGGCCGTTCAGCTTCATCACGAAGACCTGACGCTCCTCGATCTCGCGGGAGCCGGGGCGCACCGACACCGGGAACGGGCCGCCCGTCTGGAACGTGAAGCGACGCGGGCCGCTCGCCGCATTGCCGGCGACCGAGCGCAGCGTGTCGTTGAGCGCGACCGCGCAGCGGACGCCCGGCGGCAGGTCGCTTTCGAAATCGTAAACCCAGGTCTTGTCGTCGAGCCAGTGGCCCTGGCCGCGCGCGGCCGTCGAATCGTTACAGGTCACGCGCGCCGGATTCGGCGCGGAGGCCGAGCCGAAGGCGACCATCGGTTCGTCGAACTTGACGACGCTCTGCCGGACTTCGGTGACGGTGCCTTGCGGCGACACGCTCACCGTGCGCGCCGCGCCGGCGTGCAGCGACAGGGCCGCGGCGCCGCCGAGCGCCGCGACGGCGCCGATGCGCCAGAGCAGCCGGGTCGTGTGGTTGGTTTGGTTCGTTTCTTTGTTGTACTTGTCGCGCTGCTTCATCGCTCGATTGCCCTCGGAGGGAAGCTTTCTGTTTGATTGCACGGAATTCTAACCGACCGTCATGCGTGCGCAGTGTGGCGTGCAGGTGTGGTGTGTGGTCGGCACGCGACACGCGTGTGCCTGCGGCGGATTTGTCGCGTCGACGACACAAAAATGCAGCGAAATATCGATTGTCCCGGATTGCGGAACATTTAATGGACTATAAAAAGATTGTTCGATCCGATTTGTGCGCGTACATTGCAGGTCCGCGCCAATGTTTGAGAAATATCAAGCGTGGTTTTCCCGAATCCGGTGTTCGAGAGAAGGAAACATGCACAACGACAACACCCCCCAATCGCGTCGTGACGACGACGCAGCCGCAACCGGCATCACGCGGCGTCAATGGCTGCAGGGCGCACTGGCGCTGACGGCGGCGGGCCTCACCGGCTCGCTGGCGTTGCGGGCCCTGGCCGACGATCCCGGCACCGCGCCGCTCGATACGTTCATGACGCTCTCCGAAGCATTGACCGGCAAGAAAGGGCTGAGCCGCGTCACCGGCCAGCGCTATCTGCAGGCCTTGCAGAAGGGCTCGTTCAAGACGGCCGACAGCCTGCCGCAACTCGCCGGTGCGCTCGCATCCGGTTCGCTGAATCCCGACCAGGAATCGCTCGCATTGACGATTCTCGGCGCGTGGTATCTCGGCATCGTCGACAACGTCGTGATTACCTACGAGGAAGCATTAATGTTCAGCGTGGTGTCCGATACGCTCGTGATCCCTTCGTATTGCCCCAACAAACCCGGCTTCTGGGCCGAAAAACCGATCGAGAGGCAAGCCTGATGGCCGATACCGATACGCAAAAAGCCGACGTCGTCGTCGTCGGATCGGGTGTCGCCGGCGCGATCGTTGCGCACCAGCTCGCGATGGCGGGCAAGTCCGTGATCCTGCTGGAAGCCGGCCCGCGCATGCCGCGCTGGGAAATCGTCGAGCGCTTTCGCAACCAGCCCGACAAGACCGATTTCATGGCGCCGTACCCGTCGAGCCCGTGGGCCCCGCATCCGGAATACGGCCCGCCGAACGACTACCTGATCCTGAAGGGCGAGCACAAGTTCAACTCGCAGTACATCCGCGCGGTGGGCGGCACGACGTGGCACTGGGCCGCCTCCGCGTGGCGCTTCATCCCGAACGACTTCAAGATGAAGACGGTGTACGGCGTCGCCCGCGACTGGCCGATCCAGTACGACGACCTCGAGCACTGGTATCAGCGCGCCGAGGAGGAACTCGGCGTGTGGGGCCCGGGCCCCGAGGAAGACCTGTACTCGCCGCGCAAGCAGGCGTACCCGATGCCGCCGCTGCCGTTGTCGTTCAACGAGCAGACCATCAAGAGCGCGCTCAACGGCTATGACCCGAAGTTCCACGTGGTGACCGAGCCGGTCGCCCGCAACAGCCGTCCGTACGACGGCCGGCCCACCTGTTGCGGGAACAACAATTGCATGCCGATCTGCCCGATCGGTGCGATGTACAACGGCATCGTCCACGTCGAGAAGGCCGAGCAGGCCGGCGCGAAGCTGATCGACAGCGCGGTCGTCTACAAGCTCGAGACGGGCCCGGACAAGCGCATCGTCGCCGCGATCTACAAGGACAAGACGGGCGCCGACCATCGCGTCGAAGGCAAGTACTTCGTGCTCGCCGCGAACGGCATCGAGACGCCGAAGATCCTGCTGATGTCCGCGAACCGCGATTTTCCGAACGGCGTCGCGAACAGTTCCGACATGGTCGGCCGCAACCTGATGGACCACCCGGGCACCGGCGTGTCGTTCTACGCGAACGAGAAGCTGTGGCCGGGCCGCGGCCCGCAGGAGATGACGTCGCTGATCGGTTTCCGCGACGGCCCGTTCCGCGCGACCGAAGCCGCGAAGAAGATCCATCTGTCGAACATGTCCCGCATCAACCAGGAGACGCAGAAGATCTTCAAGGCCGGCAAACTGATGAAGCACGAGGAGCTCGACGCGCAGATCCGCGACCGTTCCGCGCGCTACGTGCAGTTCGACTGCTTCCACGAGATTCTGCCGCAGCCCGAGAACCGCATCGTGCCGAGCAAGACGGCCACCGACGCGATCGGCATCCCGCGCCCCGAGATCACGTATGCGATCGACGATTACGTGAAGCGCGGCGCCGTGCACACGCGCGAGGTCTACGCGACGGCCGCGAAGGTGCTGGGCGGCACCGACGTCGTCTTCAACGACGAGTTCGCGCCGAACAACCACATCACGGGCGCGACGATCATGGGCGCGGATGCACGCGACTCGGTCGTCGACAAGGACTGCCGCACGTTCGACCATCCGAACCTGTTCATCTCGAGCAGCTCGACGATGCCGACCGTCGGTACGGTGAACGTGACGCTGACGATCGCGGCGCTCGCGCTGCGGATGTCGGACACGCTGAAGAAGGAAGTCTGACCGTGCGGAAATCTACTCTCACCTTCCTCCTCGCCGGCTGCCTCGCGCTGCCCGGCCTCGCACGCGCGGCCGATTCGGCCGATCCGGCGCAGGTCAAGCGCGGCGAATACCTCGCCGTCGCGGGCGACTGCATGGCATGCCACACCGCGAAGGGCGGCAAGCCGTTCGCGGGCGGCCTCGGCATGCCGGTGCCGATGCTCGGCAAGATCTATACGAGCAACATCACACCGGATCCCGATACCGGCATCGGCAACTGGACGTTCGAGGACTTCGAGCGCGCGGTGCGGCACGGCGTATCGAAGAACGGCGACAACCTGTACCCGGCGATGCCGTACGTGTCGTACGCGAAGATCAACGACGACGACGTGCAGGCGCTGTACGCGTACTTCATGCACGGCGTCGAACCGGTCAAGCAGGCGCCGCCGAAGAACGAGATCCCCGCGCTGCTGAGCATGCGCTGGCCGCTGAAGATCTGGAACTGGCTGTTCCTGAAGGACGGCGTGTACCAGCCGAAGCCCGAGCAGAGCGCCGAGTGGAACCGCGGCGCCTATCTCGTGCAGGGCCTCGCGCACTGCAGCACGTGCCACACGCCGCGCGGCATCGCGATGCAGGAGAAGTCGCTCGACGAAACGGGCGGCAGCTTCCTGTCGGGCTCGGTGCTCGCGGGCTGGGACGGCTACAACATCACGTCCGACCCGAACGCGGGGATCGGCGGCTGGACGCAGCAGCAGCTCGTCCAGTACCTGCGCACCGGCAGCGTGCCGGGCCTCGCGCAGGCGGCCGGCCCGATGGCCGAGGCGATCGAGCACAGCTTCTCGAAGATGACCGAAGCCGACATCGGCGCGATCTCGACGTACATCCGTACGGTGCCGGCCGTCGCCAGCGGCGACGCGAAGCAGTCGCGCTCGTCGTGGGGCAAGCCGGCCGAGGATGGCCTGAAGCTGCGCGGCGTCGCGCTCGCGTCGTCGGGCATCGATCCGGCACGGCTGTATCTCGGCAACTGCGCGACCTGCCACCAGATGCAGGGCAAGGGCACGCCGGACGGTTACTACCCGCCGTTGTTCCACAACTCGACGGTCGGCGCGTCGAATCCGACCAACCTCGTGCAGGTGATCCTGAACGGCGTGCAGCGCAAGGCCGGCAGCGAGGACGTCGGGATGCCCGCGTTCCGCCACGAGCTGTCGGATGCGCAGATCGCCGCGCTGACGAACTACCTGACGGGGCAGTTCGGCAATCCGGCCGCGAAGGTGACCGAGCAGGACGTCGCGAAGCTGCGCTGAAACGCGGCACGCGGCGAGGCAGGGCAACAATAGAAAAGAGGAGGAGCACAGCACATCGGGCGGGCCCCGATGCCGGTTGTTGCAGAGCGGGACGGGCGGCGCAGGCGGTCGCCCGTCCTGGTTCACAGGCAATCCGGTGCGCGCACGCCGCGCATCGTTTTCGTTGATCGAGACCATGACACCGAACCAACCGTTTCTCGCGTCCCAGCGCGATGTGCTGCTGCTGTCCCGAATCCTGCTCGTGATCCTGTTCGTGATGTTCGGCTGGAAGAAGATTATCGACTTCTCCGGTACGATCGCGTTCATGGGCAGCGAGGGCGCGCCGGCGCCGATCATCTCGGCGGCGATCTCCGTCGTGATGGAGCTCATCGTCGGGATTGCGATCCTCGTCGGTTTCCAGACGCGGCCGCTCGCGCTGTTGCTTGCGCTGTACACGATCGGTACCGGCATCATCGGCCACCACTACTGGACGATGACGGGCGGCGAGCAGATCAACAACATGATTCATTTCTACAAGAACATCGCGATCTCGGGCGGCTTGCTCGCGCTCTGCGCGGCGGGCCCCGGACGTTTTTCGATCGATCGCGGATAAGCAGACCCGAGGCGCGTGCATGGGGTGCGCGTCGGACGGTCGAGACTTCGAGGGGGCATCATTTTGCGACTCAAATACTTCGCATGGCTGATTGCGGCCGCCACGCCGGCGGCCGCGTTTGCGCAGACGAGCGTCACGCTGTACGGCCGGATCGACGGCGGTATCGAATACCTGAACCACATCGCGACACCGAACGGCAGCAAGTCGCGCTGGAGCGCGGAAAGCGGCGACTGGGGCACCAGCATGTTCGGGCTGAAGGGCGTCGAGGATCTCGGCGGCGGGCTGTCGACGGTGTTCAACCTGGAAACCGCGTTCCAGGTCATGAACGGTCAGACGGGCGGCGGGCGGATGTGGTCACGGCGCGCGTACGTCGGGTTGAAGAGCAACACGTGGGGCCAGCTGCAGGCCGGCCGCAACCTGTTCATCGACAGCGACGGCGTGTGGGAATTCGACCCGTTCGTCCAGCAGGCGTTTTCGTCGGCCTCGCTCGTGCGTGGCCGCAACTGGCAGCAGAGCAGCAACAACATCGAATATCACAGCCCGGTGATCGGCGGCTTCGACGTGCAGGCGCAATACGCGTTCGGCAACCAGTCGCGCGGCTTCAACTACGGCGCGGCCGACGATTTCGGCCGCTCGGACGGGATCATGATCTCGTACCACTCGCCGGTGCTCGACGTGCGCGGCATCTACGACGAACTGCGCGACAACAACGGCAAGTTCAGCAACATTTTCACGGCGTCGCGCGAGTACTTCGTCGGGGCGAACGTGAAGGTGTCGAAGTTCAAGATCCAGGGTGCGTATACGCACTACCAGGCGCCGGACAGCCCGGCCGGTGTCGCCGACCGGGCCGATCACTACTGGCTTGGCGCGACCTATTCGGCTACGCCGCAGTGGGCCGTGACGGGTGGTGGCTACTACGTGAAGGTGGGCGACGGCGGCGGCGATGCGTCGCACGATCCGTCAGGGCACGCGATCATGTATGTGCTCGGCACCACGTACAACCTGTCGAAGCGCACGTTCCTGTACGGCACGGTCGCGTATGCGCGCAACGGCGGAAATTCGAACTTCTCGCTGCTCGCGACGCCGCGTGACGCGACGTCGGGGACGAGCCCGATGACGGGCGAGTCGCAGACGGGTGCGTATGTGGGGATGATGCATACGTTTTGAGTGCGGGCGGTCTGTGTAGCTGAAAAAGGCACGGGTGGCGAAAGCTCCGTGCCTTTTTGCTTTTACTGTGCATGCCGTATCGTCGCTGCCCATGAGCGGACGCGACAGGGTCTTGCACGTGCTCTTCTGCTGCTTCGAGGTCAGTCCTGTTCTCGAAAGTCGGCATGGCGCATCGAACGATCGGCAAGCCGATTCCAGCGAATTGACGGTCCCTGCTGACGCTATTGCAACGCGCGCACTCGCTTACCGCAGTCCGACCGGCGCCCTGCGTCAGAACACGCATGCCTCGGTCGTCGTCAGCACCGCAAACGGCCCGCCAAGCGTCGCATTATGATGCGCGACGATCCGCTCGGCCGGCAGCGCGGGCGTATCCGTGCAGGTGTGCGCATCGGTCACGAGCACCGCGCGAAACCCGAGATCCGCGGCCGCACGGCACGTCGTATCGACGCAGTATTGCGTCTTCATCCCCGCGATCACGATCTCGCCGATCCCCGCCGCATGCAGCCACTCCGCGAGCCGCGTACCCACGAAGCAACTCGGCCGGGTCTTGTCGAACACGATGTCGCGTGCGGTATCGATCGCGAGTGCCGGCAGCAACGCGGCGAGCGGCGCGTCGGGCGCGATCGGAGAGCCGGCCGGGCCGGTGTGACGCACGGCGAACACGGGTGTACCGCTGTCATGCGCACGGTGAATCAGCCGGTTGATATTGGCCAGCACGCGTTCGCCGTCATGCGGACGATCGGGACCATGAAACAGCCCGACCTGCATGTCGATGACGAGCAGCGCGCGTTTCGGGGAAGCGGCTTCGGACATTGCGTTTCTCCTGAGTGGCCGATGCGGACGGAGAAACGACGAGACCCCGTCCGGAACCGGCGGGGCCTGTGGGAATTGAGCCGCTACGATCTTGCGCGCACTCGCCGCACGGGCCCGCCGAAGGCGGTCGTGCGCGTGGTCGTCGAAAGGGTGATCGTGGCGTGGTGCGTGGGCCGATGATGCCCGATGCGCGCGCGACGTCAATGACGCTTCGCGTGCCGCGCATCGTCCGCCGTTCAATCCAGCGCCTTCCCGGCCTTCTCGTCCATGCAACGGATCGCAAGCAACGTCATCGCGCCACACCCGATCGCATACCACGCAGGCGCATTCGGATTCCCGGTCGCCGAGATCAGCCACGTGACGAAGAACTGCGCGAATCCGCCGAAGATCGCGACGCCGACGCTATACACCAGCGCACCGCCCGTCGCACGCACCGCCCGCGGAAACAACTCGCCGAGCATCGCGCCCGTCGCACCGATGTTGATCGCATGCACGATCGACAGCGCGGCGATGATCGACAGCAGCGACGCGGCGCCCGGCCAGCGGTTCAGCGCGATGAACGCCGGATAGATTGCGGCCATCAGCACGATGCGCGTCCACCAGACGATCCGGTTACGGCCATATACGTCGGACAGATGGCCGCCGATCGGCGTCACGAGCATCAGGATCGCACCGGCGACGCAGCCGGCCGTCATCGACAGCCAGGTCGGCAGGTGCAGCACCTGCACGCCGTAGATCGCCATGTAGAACACGATGATGTAGTGGATCGACGTGCCGCCGATCGTCACGCCGAGACCCGCGAACACGGCCTTGCCATGGTGGCGCAGCACGTCGGCGAGCGGCAGCGAGGCGACCGGCTCGTCGTGCGCGGCGGCCGGCGCGGCAGCGGGCACTTCCTCGACGGTGTGGCGCAGCCAGTAGCCGATCGGCACGAACAGCGTGCCGATGATGAACGGCACGCGCCAGCCCCAGCTTTCGAGCTGCGCGGCCGTCAGCGTCGACGTCAACGCAACGCCGGTGAGTGCGCCCGCCAATGCGGCGAGCCCCTGGCTCGAGAACTGGAACGATGCGTAGAAGCCGCGACGATGCTGCGGCGCCTGTTCGAGCAGCAGCGTCGTCGATGCGCCGACTTCGCCGCCCGACGCGAACCCCTGGAGCAGTCGCGCGAGCACGAGCAGCAGCGGCGCGGCGATGCCGATCTGCGCGAAGGTCGGCGCGATCGCGATCGTCGCGGTGCCGAGCGCCATCAGCAGCAGCGTGAGGATCATCGCCTTCTTGCGGCCGGCGCGGTCCGCATACATGCCTATCACGAGCCCGCCGAGCGGACGCGTGACGAAGCCGACACCAAAGCTCGCGACCGCGAGCATCAACTGCCCGAACGACGAATGCACGGGAAAGAACAGCTTGCCGATCAGGATCGCGAAGAAGCTGTAGACCGTGAAGTCATAGAACTCGAGCGCGTTGCCGACGGCGGCGGCCGCGATCAGCCGGCGTTTCTTCGCGGCGGCGCGGGCATCGACCGGCGTGCCGGCGAACGGAAGGGCGGACGTTTCCATGGGGTTCCCCCGGTTGAGCGCGAAACTGCGTGGTGAAGGGCCGTCAGGCCGCGAGCCAGGCTTCGGCGACGCGAACCCAGTAGCTCGCGCCGATCGCGAGGATGTCGTCGTTGAAGTCGTAGCCGGGGTTGTGCACCATGCAGCCGCCCTTGCTGCCGATCCCGTTGCCGATGAACGCGTAGCAGCCGGGGCGCGCTTCGAGCATGAACGCGAAATCCTCGCTGCCCATCAGCGGCGCGGCTTCGGTTTCGACGCGGTCGGCGCCGAGCATCTGGCGTGCGACGTCGGCCGCGAACGCGGTCGGTTCCGCGTGATTGACGAGCACGGGGTAGCCATAGTCGTAGTCGACTTCCGCGGTGACGCCGAAGCTCTCCGCCTGCCCCTTCGCGAGCGCTTCGATACGGCGCGCGAGCAGCGCGCGCACGTCGGCATTCAGCGCACGCACCGACAGTTTCATCACGACGGTTTCCGGAATGATGTTGAACGTTTCGCCGGCCTGCACGCTGCCGACCGTGATTACGGCCGCATGCTGCGCGTCGACTTCGCGTGCGACGATCGTCTGCAGCGCGACCATGATGCTGCCCGCGGCCGACATCGGATCGCGCGCGAAATGCGGCATCGCGCCGTGGCCGCCGACGCCGCGCAGCGTGATCGTCACGCGGTCGGCCGACGCCATCGCGGCGCCGGTGCGAAACGCCATGTCGCCGGCCGCGCGGCCCGGCATGTTGTGGATCGCGAAGATCGCGTCGCACGGGAAACGGTCGAACAGGCCGTCGTCCATCATCGCCTTCGCGCCGCCGAAATTTTCCTCGGCCGGCTGGAAGATCAGGTTCAGCGTGCCGGAAAAATGGCGCGTCGCCGCGAGGTGGCGTGCCGCGCACAGCAGCATCGCGGTGTGGCCGTCGTGGCCGCATGCGTGCATCTTGTTCGCGTGGCGGCTTGCGTACGGCAGGCCCGTGGTTTCCGCGAGCGGCAGCGCGTCCATGTCGGCGCGCAGGCCGACGGTACGCGTGCCTTGTCCTGCGCGTAGCACGCCGACCACGCCCGTCTTGCCGATGCCGCGATGCACGTCGTAGCCCCAGCCGGTGAGCAGTTCGGCGACGAGATCGCTGGTGAGCGTCTCTTCGAATGCGAGTTCGGGATGGGCGTGGATGCGGCGGCGGACTTCGACGAGCTCGGGGGCGATCGCGGCGATGCCGGGGATGACGGGGTTCACGGCTTGCAGCATGGTGTCTCCTGTGGGGCCGGGTGGGGCGTCTGATGCGCATGCGACGACCAAGCATATAAATTTCTTTTGCGTACCAGAAGCTGCTAAATTGCTTTGGTGCACACCGTCGGTTGCCGCTCGGGAATACCCTGAGCGATGGCGCCGCGCGCCGCACAGGGTTTCCACGGATCACGCATTGCCCCATGAAATACCATCAGCTGAAAGCGTTCGTCACCGCCGCGGAGGAGGGCAGCATTCGCGCGGCCGCGCGGCGCCTGAACGTGTCGCCGGCCGCGTTGACGAAGGCGGTGAAGGAGCTGGAGATCGCGCTCGGCGTGTCGCTCGTCGTGCGCACCGCGCGCGGCGTGCAGCTCACCGCGTTCGGCCAGCAACTGCAGGTGCGCGCGCGGCTCATCGTCGCCGAAATGCAGCGCGCCCGCGACGACATCGAGCAGGCGCAGGGCGCGATGACGGGTTCCGTCGCGGCGGCGATCACGCCCGCGGCGGCGGTGACGATCCTGCCCGACGCATTCCGTGCGTTCCGGCGCCGCTTTCCGGTGGCGCGCGTCAATCTGGTCGAAGGGTTCCCGGGGGTCGCGCTGCCGCGCCTGCACGACGGCTCGCTCGATTTCGCGGTGGCCGTCGTCGTGCCTGAACTGCTCGCCGCCGAGTTCGATCATGCGGAGCTCTACGCGAGCCGCTCGCTGATCGTCGCGCGCAAAGGGCATCCGCTCGCGTCGGCCACGTCGCTCGCCGATCTCGTCGAGGCCGACTGGCTGATGAATCCGTCGCCGGAAAGCTCCACGCAGGTGTTGTTCAATTCGTTCGTCGCGTACGGGCTGCCGGTGCCGGCGCGCGTCGTCGAATGCCCGAGCTTCGGTCTTGCGCACAGCCTGATGACCGGCTGCGACCTGATCGCATCGATGCCCGAGCAACTGCTGCAAGGCGAGTGGGCGCGCGAGCAGCTCGCGGTGCTGCCGATTCGCGAGCGCCTGCCGGGCGTATCGGTTCAGGTCGTCACGCGCCGCGACAGCCCGCTGACGCCGGCCGCGGCGATGCTGCTCGATTGCCTGCGCGATTCCGCGCGGCGCAAGGGGTTGCGGTGAACCGGCGCCCCACAGAATCACGTAGTGATCCTGACGATCGTGGGCCCGGCACGCACCGGTAGCGCGCCATTCCGATACACGTTGCGCGAGCCGGTATCATAGCGGCCGGCCCGCCGCTCCGGCCGGCCTCCAACTCCATCGCCATCCGGCATCCAGCAATCAGAGGCATCACATGACCAGTGCAACCCAATTCGACAACGTATCGGTCGTCAAGCGCGCGAACGTCTATTTCGACGGCAAGTGCGTGTCGCATACCGTGCTCTTCCCGGACGGCACGCGCAAGACGCTCGGCGTGATCCTGCCGTGCGCGCTCAACTTCGGCACGGATGCGCCCGAATTGATGGAAGTGCAGGCCGGCAAGTGCCGCGTGAAGCTCGACGGCAGCAGCGAATGGCAGACCTACGGCGCCGGCGAATCGTTCTCGGTGCCGGGCAAGAGCCGCTTCGACATCGAAGTGCTCGAGACGCTCGATTACGTCTGCAGCTACCTGTAAGACGCTTTCCGCGCCGCAAAGAAAAAGCCCCGCCGAAGCGGGGCTCGTCGCAAGCGGATGGCGCAAGGCCATCCGGTGCGCCTGTTCTCGTTCGTTACAGGCAGGCGTTGATGTCGCCGGCGGACGCTGCATCGCCGCGCACGCCGACCCACGTCTTCGCACCCGGCTTCCACGACGGACGCACCATCGCGGCGGCGCCGTTCGGCGGCTGCTGGCCCGGTGCGTACACATCGGTCGCGAGGCCGTTGGCCAGCACGTTCTGCGAGATCACCTGTTGTTGCGACTTGTCGGCCCAGGTCTTGGCGATGCACGCCGAAACGTCGGGAGCGTCTTTCTGGCTTTGTCCCACGTTTTGCACGGCAGGTTCAGCGGCATGAGCAGAAATTGCCACGGTCAATGCGATGAGCGGTAAGTATTTCACGTTCACGTTATCTCCCTCGAGTCGTGATTGATTGAGTGGGATGCGCAGCAGTGCTGCGTGCAAGTGAGATCGCATCGGGCGGGCACGGTTCCGGTCATTCCGAAACAAGTTGTTAACGCGCTTGCCAAATGACGGCTCGGATGCTGCGCATGTTGCTGCGGCGCGGCATGCGTCGTGTACGGCTCGACGTCATGCGTGGCGCGGTCGGTGCGCTGCCCGGTCGTGGTGTGGTGAGGTGACGGTCGCGGCAGGCGGCATGTACGTGCATGCCGCGCCGCGACTCTTTATCGAATGGCGAAGTGGAATGGCTATTGGATGGCCCCGTCGCATGAGCACCATGATGACAAACTTTCGTCTGTTGAATTGTTAACCAACTTTAAACGGCGGAAAGCAACGGGAAGGCGATGCGGCGCGCGACGGGCGCACCGTATCGTGGCGCGGCGTGAGGCAGGGAAGCGGCGCGCGGCAGAGCGCCGCGCACGCGAACGACGTCAGCCGGCCTTGCGCGAGCCGATGCCGCGCAGGTTGACCGGGACGACCGGACGGAAGCGCTCGCGCTTGTGTTCGTCGTCGAAGTGCTGGAGCGCCGGCTTGATCAGGTCGCTGCGGGACACGATCCCCGTGATGCGCAGCGATTGCTCGTCGGCGACCACCGGCAGGCGTTCGAGGCCGAGCATCGCCAGGCGCGACGCGACGACGCGGCAGGTTTCGTGCGCCAGCGCGACGGCCGGTGCACGATCGGCGAACGCGGCCGAGATCGGCGTGTCGGCGCCAGCCTGCGCACGTTGCGCGTCGAGCGTCGCGCGATCGACGAGGCCGAGCAGGCGGCCGTTCTGCACGACCGGGTACGCGCGGTGTGTCTGCTTCGCGCCGAAGTATTGCGTCTCGACGGTATCGAGCGTCGCGGTGCCGTCGATCGCGACGAGCAGATCGGCCGACGTCATCACTTCGCCGATGTCGTGCCGCTCCAGCGGATCGACGCCGTATTCGCGATAGATGTGGTAGCCGCGGCGTGCGATCTTTTCCGTCATGATCGAGCGCTTCATCACGATGGTCGCGAAGCCGTGCGCGACGAGCGTCGCCGCGAGCAGCGGCAGCAGCGCATTGGTGTCGTGCGTGAGGCCGAAGGCGAACACGATCGCGGTGAGCGGGGCGCCGAGCGTCGCGCCGAGCGTCGCGGCCATGCACACGAGCGGCCACAGCGCCGGATCGCCGCCCGGCAAGACCGGCGACAGCACAGTGCCGAGGCCGGCGCCGAGCATCAGCAGCGGGGCGAGCACCCCGCCCGACGTGCCGGAGCCGAGCGCGATCACCCACATCACGGCCTTCACGATCAGCAGCGCGAGCGCGATCTTCAGCACGATGTGCTGGTGCAGCAGGTCGCCGATCACGTCGTAGCCGACGCCGAGCGCGCGCGGCTCGAGCCAGCCGCCGACGCCGATCACGATCGCGCCGAGCGCGGGCCACCACATCCAGTGCACGGGCAGCTTCGCGAAGGTGTCTTCGACGCGGTAGAGCGCCGCCGACAGGCCGCATGCGAGCGCACCCGACAGCAGACCCGCGACGATGCACGACAGCAGCGCGACGGGCGTGGGCGCGGCGGTCGTCAGCGGAAACAGCGGATCGACGCCGAAGAACACCGCGCGTGCGAAGCCGGCCACCGCGCACGCCAGCGCGACCGGCAGGAAACTGCGCGGGCGCCATTCGAACAGCAGCAGCTCGACCGCGAGCAGCACGGCGGCGACCGGCGTGCCGAACACGGCGGTCATGCCGGCGGCTGCACCGGCGACGAGCAGCGTCTTGCGCTCGGCGGCGGTCACGTGCACGCACTGCGCGATCAGCGAGCCGAGCGCGCCGCCCGTCATGATGATCGGGCCTTCGGCGCCGAACGGGCCGCCGCTGCCGATCACGACGCCGGACGACAGCGGCTTGAGGATCGCGACCTTCGGCGACATGCGGCTCTTGCCGAACAGGATCGCCTCGATCGCTTCCGGAATGCCGTGGCCGCGAATCTTCTCCGAACCGAAACGCGCCATCAGGCCGACGATCAGCCCGCCGATCACCGGGACGGCGATCACCCAGGCGCCGAGCGTGTTGTTCGCGGGCGAATGATCGGCGAACGAGAACTGCTGGAAGAAGAACAGGTTCGTGAACAGGTGGATCAGGCTCAGCAGCACGAACGCGGCAAGCGTGCTGAGCAGGCCGATCACGGCGGCAAGCAGCGCGATCCTGGGCAGGCGTTCGTTGGTCGAGAAATCGCGTTTATGTGGGGCGTTCATCGGAGTGGCAAGGGTCAGTAATCGATCTGGGGAACCTGGAACGTGTCCTTGAGCGACTTCAGTTCGGCGCGATGCATGGCCGCGAGGCGGGCGAGCAGCGTTTCGCCGGCGTGCTCGAGGTGGACTTCGACCTGGCGGCGGTCGGCTTCGCTCGGCTTGCGCTTCACGAGCCCGAGCGCTTCGCAGCGCGTCACCAGCGCCACGACGCCGTGGTGCTGCGCCTGCAGGCGTTCCGCGAGTTCGCCGATGGTCGCCCATTCGCGATGCGGATAGCCCTTGATGTGCAGCAGCAGCAGGTATTGCAGCGGCGTCACGCCTTCGCTTTGCGCGGCGCGTTCGGAGAAGCGCTCGAAGCGGCGCATCTGGTAGCGGAACTCGGACAGTTGCTGGAAATCGCCTTTCGTCAGCGCGCGTCGGGTATCGTTCATCGAGGTCGGTCGGGCAGTCGGTTACGGTGGCGGTAAATATATCACAATATGATATAAACGGCCGAAATCAGGCGGAATGGTCGCATTCCGCGTGTCGCAGGCGGTGACGTGGCGGGGTGCGCGCTACGCGGCCTCGAGCATTTGGGTCTGCTGATACAGGCCCGTGACGAGATCCGTCTGCGTAATGATGCCGACGAGCCGGCGCGACGCATCGACGACCGGAATATGGTGGTGGCCCGAATGCGTGAACAGCGGCACGAGCGCCGTAATCGGCATGGTTTCCGGCACCGATGCGACGTCGCGCGTCATCACGGATGCGACGCTCGCGGGCTGGCCGCCGAACGATTGCGGCAACCGCGCGGACAACCGCTGCCACAGCGGGGCCGGACGGCGCAACTGACGCGTGAGGTCGGCGCGCGTGACGATGCCGGTCAGGCGGCCTTCGCCGTCGACCACCGGTAGCGCCTTCACGCGGTGGCGATCGAGCAGCGTGAGCGCGGCCGCGACCGACGTCGACGGCGCGACCTCGATCGCATGCTTCGTCATCAGGTCGGCGCACTTCAACTGGCCGAACGTGCGCGTATAAGCCTGCATTTCGGTTTCGCGCAGCAGTGTTTCGAGATCGTCCGGATCGACGTCGAGCCATTCGCTGCGGCGCTTCAGCACCGCGTCGAGGTCGCCGCGCGTGAAGCCGCCGCGCGCCGGGGCGGCGCCGCCGGTCTGCGGTTTCGCTTCGGGGCGCACGCCGCCGTGCGGGTAGCGGTGCCCGGTCAGCGCGTGATAGACGAGCGCGGCCGACAGCAGGATCGCCGATTGCAGCGCGATCGGCTGCAGGACGAAGCCGAAGCCGAGCGCATGAATCGCCGGGCCGCCGACCACGGCCGTGAGCGCGACGGCGCCCGACGGCGGATGCACGCAGCGCAGCGCGAACATGCCGCCGATCGCGCAGGCGATCGCGACCGCGGCGGCCGTGATCGGGTCGGCGATCCATTGCGCGCACGCGACGCCGACCGTCGCCGCGACGAGATTGCCGCCGATGATCGACCAGGGTTGCGCGAGCGGGCTCGCCGGCACCGCGAACAGCAGCACGGCCGACGCGCCCATCGGCGCGACGAGCAGCGGCACGAGGCCCGGCACGCCGGGCAGCAGCCGCATCGTGACGCCGACCGTCGCGATGCCGACGAGCGCGCCGGTGCACGAGCGCAGGCGCTCGCGCCAGCCGAGTGTCATCGGATGGGGAATGAAGCTGTGCAGCCACTGCCGCAACGTGCGGCGCGACGGGGAGGAGCCTGACGACATGGACGGTAAGCGGTAAAAATGACAACGCTAGGGCGCGGCGGCCAAGCCCGGAATTATATCGTGTTGTGATACAAATTGTCGCGAGGCATCGCGTCGTTGCACGCGTGCGACGCGCAAGTCTTGCAAAATGCTTTCACCGGATGAGAACTTGCGTGCGCACAATCGCCCAAATTCGTCTGCAGCGGCGTACAATTCGGCGCACTGAATTCCCCCGTCATGCCAGAACCCCGTACGCGATGCCCGCTCTCCCGCCTTCTCCCCGGCACGGTGATCGATTCGACGTGGTTCGCGGCCGTGTTCCGTTGCCCCTCTGACGCGAGCGCCGCCGACGCCTCCCCACTGACTCTCCCCAAGCCAATTCAATGGACATGCTCGAAAACATGCGCCTGTTCGTGCGCGTCGTCGAAGCCGGCAGTTTTACTGCGGTCGCGAAGGAAATCGACGCGACCACCGCGCAGGTGTCGCGCGCGGTCTCGAACCTCGAAGCCCACGTACAGACGCGCCTGCTGCATCGCACGACCCGCCACCTCGGCCTGACCGAAAGCGGCGAGCGCTATTTCGAGCGCGCGAAATCGATCCTCGCGGAAATCGACTACGCGAACGCGGAGGCGCGTAACGCGCTGCTGCGGCCGAGCGGCAAGATGCGCATTCACGCGATGACGGGGCTCGGGCAGAGTCATGTCGTGTCGTCGATCGTTCGCTACCAGGAGGACAACCCCGACGTATCGGTCGAGCTGACGCTGGCGCAGCGGATGCCGAACCTGGTCAAAGAGGGGTATGACGTGTCGATCGTGACCGCGTCGCAGCTGCCCGATTCGGGCTATGTCGCGCAGACCTGCGGCACGAGCTGCAGCGTACTCGTCGCGTCGCGCGAATACCTGGCGCGGCACGGCACGCCGCAGACGCCCGACGAACTGCCGAACCACGTGTGCCTGCGCCTCGACACGCCCGCGTCGCCGGCCGGCGAATGGCGCCTGGAGCGCAGCGACGGCGAGGAAACCGTCTACGAGCTGCAGCCGGCGCCGTTCCAGGTCAACGTGCCGGACGCGCTGTGCGTCGCGGTGCGCGCCGGGCGCGGGATCGCGTGCGTGGCGCTGTATACGGTGCTCGACGATATCCGCGAAGGGCGCCTGATCCGCGTGCTGCCCGAGTACCGGCTGCAGACGGTGAGCGTCTATGCGGTCTACGCGACGCGCCGCTATCTCGATGCGAAGATCCGCACCTTCCTCGACCACCTGCGCACGACGCTCACGCCCGCGCTGGAGAACGATCTGCGCGAACTCGACCGGCTGACGACGGAGCACGTGCCGAGCAGCCGCCAGCGCGCGTGACGGCGCCGGCGTGCGGCCGCGGCGCTCATGCGGCCGGCGCGATGCGGATGCGCTCGAAGCGGCCCGCGAGCCATACGTACGCCGCAATGCCGATCAGTCCGTGCGCGGCGACGAACCACAACGCGCCGGCGAACGAGCCGGTGCTGGCGACGAAGTAGCCGATCACGAGCGGCGTGACGATCCCGGCGATGTTGCCGAGGCCGTTGAACACGCCGCCGCTCAGCCCGACCATGCCTTCCGGCGCCGTGTCGGCGAGCACGGCCCAGCCGACCGCCGCGAGCCCCTTGCCGAAGAACGCGATCGTCATCAGCGCGATCACGACCGCGTTCGACGATGCGCCGTTCGCGAGCACGAGCAGCGTCGCCATTGCCATCCCCGCGACGAACGGCGTCTTGCGCGCCCTCGACGGATGCATGCCGCGCCGGATCAGCCAGTCCGACAGCACGCCGCCGAGCACGCCGCCCGTGAAGCCGCAGATCGCCGGCAGCGCGGCGACCCAGCCGGCTTCCATGATCGTCATCCCGCGCCCCTTGATCAGGTAGATCGGGAACCACGTGATGAAGAAGTAGGTGAGCGCCGTGATGCAGTACTGGCCGATGTAGATCGCCCACAGGTTCCGGTGGCGGAACAGTTGCGACACGTCGTGCCACGACACGCGCGGCCGCTCGCGCACGCGGTTCGCTTCCAGATCGACGAGCGCGCCGTGAGCACGCAGGTAGTCACGCTCCGCGTCGGTCACGCGCGGATGGCCGTGCGGCTCGCGATACCACGCGAACCACAGCGCGGCGAGCGCGATGCCGAGCAGCCCCATCCACAGGAAGGCGTGCTCCCAGCCGAGCGCATGCGTGAGCCACGCCATCGCCGGCGTGAACAGCACGACGGCCATGTACTGCGCGGAATTGAACAGCGCCGACGCGGTGCCGCGTTCGGCCGTCGGGAACCAGCAGGCGACGATCCGCGAATTGGCCGGAAACGCCGGCGATTCGACGAGGCCGAGCATGAAGCGCATCACGAACAGCGCGAGTGTCGCGGCCGCGCCCTGCACGGCGAACGCGCCGACCGTGCCCTGCAGCATCGTGAACACCGACCACAGCAACAGGCTCAGGCCATACACGCGCCGTGCGCCGAAGCGGTCGAGCAGCCAGCCGCCCGGAATCTGGCCGATCGCATAGGCCCACGCGAACGCGGAAAAGACGACGCCGAGCTGGACCGGCGTGAGCCCGAGATCGTGCGCGACGCCGGTGCCGGCGATCGACATCGTCGCGCGGTCCGCATAGTTGACGACGGTGACCGCGAAAATCAGCGCGAGGACCGCGTAACGGACGCGGCCGATCGTGCGCGAGGCGGCGGGCGAGGCGGCGACGGCAGCGCCGCTGGATCGATGGGACATGCGTGTCTCCTGGCCTCCGTCGTGCGGAGGCATCCGGTGTTGTAACGGGCGGGCGGTGTGGCGCTCAGCGGGTGACGCTGGTCGGCGGGCGCTGGCCCGCGAAGCATGCGGCGAGGTTCGCGAGCACGATGCGGCCCATTGCCTCGCGCGTTTCGTGCGTGGCGCTCGCGCGGTGCGGCTGCACGACGACGCGATCGAGTTCGAGCAGCGCGGCCGGCACGTGCGGTTCGTTCGCGAACACGTCGAGACCGGCGCCGGCGATCGTGCCGTCGGCCAGCGCGCGCACGAGCGCGGCTTCGTCGACCAGCTTGCCGCGCGCGACATTGATCAGGAATCCTTGGGGGCCGAGCGCGGCGAGCACATCGGCCGTCACCAGCACGTTGCCGTGATCGGCCGAGGCCGCGATCACGAGCACGTCGCTGTCGCGTGCGAGCGTGGCGAGGTCGGGCACGAAGCGATAGCCGCTGTCGCGATGCTCGCGCGGGCCGAAGTAACTGACGGGCATCCGGAACGCCTGCGCGCGCCGCGCGATCGCGCGTCCGACACGGCCGAGCCCGACGATGCCGAGCCGCTTGCCGGTGACCTGCGTCGCGAGCGGCTGCGCCGTTTTGCCCCAGCGGCCGGCGCGCACGATCCGCTCGCCGGCGCCGAGGTCGCGCAGGGTCATCAGGATCAGGCCCAGCGCCATGTCGGCGACGTCATCGGTCAGTACGTCGGGGGTCGTCGTCACGTGGATGCCGCGCGCCCGGGCGCGGTCGAGATCGACCGCGTCGGTGCCGATGCCGTTGATCGCGATGATCTCGAGCGCGGCGAGCCGGTCCATCAGCGCGGCGGACAGGCCGTTCGCGCCACCCGTCACGACGCCGCGAATGCGCGGCGCCACGCGATCGAGCAGCGCCTCCGGTTGCTCGGCCGCATACAGCCGGTGCACGGTATAACGGGCGGACAGTTCGGCGTCGATGGTGTCGGGAAGCGGCTGGGTCAGCAGGATGTCGATGGTCATGAAGGTCTCGGTCGTCGTGCGCGGCGCGGGCCGTGCATCAGGTGGAACCGAGTATAGAAATCGTATCGATATCGGTCTAACATCAAAAGACTATTGATTGATTCAAGATTTGAATGATTGAACTGCATCAGCTTCGCTGTTTCGTCGCGGTCGCCGAAGAGCTGCATTTCGGCCGCGCGGCCCGGCGACTCTTCATGACCCAGCCGCCGCTCAGCCGGCAGATCCAGTTGCTCGAGCACGCGCTCGGCATCGCATTGCTCGAGCGCAGCAGCCGGCAGGTCAGCCTGACCGCGGCCGGCGAGCGCTTCCTGCGGGACGCGCGGCACATCCTCGAGTTTTCCGCGCGCGCCGAGCAGGCCGCGCAGCGCGTCGCGCACGGCGGGGCCGGGCGCATCACGCTCGGCTTCACGGCCGTCAGTGCGTACCGGATGATTCCGGTGCTGCTCGCGCATGCGGCGCATGCGTTGCCGGACGTCGACGTCGAATTGCGCGAGATGGTGTCGACCGTGCAGATCGACGCGCTCGCGTCGCGGATGCTCGACGCGGGTTTCGTGCGCCAGCGCGCGGCGCGCCAGCCGCTCGAATACCGGCTCGTGCAGCGCGAACCGATGCTCGTCGCGGTCGCGGAGGGCGCGCCGCTCGCGACCTACGAGCAGATCGGCCCCGACGAGCTCGACCGGCAGCCGTTCATCGCGTATTCGCCGAACGAGGGCAAGTATTTCCACGACATGATCTCGGGGATGTTCGCGGGCGCCGGGCGGCTGCCGAACTACCTGCACTACGTCGGCCAGACGCATACGATCCTCGGCCTCGTGCGCGCGGGGCTCGGTGCGGCGCTGGTGCCGGCGTCGGCGCGCGAGCTTCATGTGGACGGCGTGGTGTTCCGGCCGCTGGCCGGCGTCAACGTGGCGGCCGAGCTGTATCTCGCATGGCGCGCGGACAACGACAATCCGGCGCTGCCGGTGTTCAACGCGATGGTCGAGCGGTTTCTGACGGACAGCGCGGACGATCCGGGCGTTTAGCGGTGCGCCTGCTCGCCTGAGCGGCCTGCCGCGTACCACCGAAAGTCGGTCGTCCGATGATCGACGACGCGGGCGCGAATTGTTTGCGGCGTCCCTCCCACGCGTGAAAAACGGCGATTTTTCATACGAATTCCGCCCGAAATACGCGCCACACGATCCGGATTTTTGTCCTGAACAGGGGAAACCCCCATTTTTCTCTCATCGGTTGTCGTATTACTGTATCGATACACTAAATCGATACAGTCGCGTCGCGAGACGCACTCGCAAAGGAGACGGCTCATGAATACCTACACCCGGCGGCGCTTTCTGCAGACGGTGTCCGCCGCCACGCTGGCGGCCGCGGGCGGCTTGCCGGAAGGCGTGCGCGCGCAGCAGCCGGTCGTCACGCTGCGCTGCTCGTCGTCGATGCCGGCCGACCAGAACGCCGCGCATTACGTGTGGTACGAGCGTCTCGCCGCGAACCTGAAGGCGAGCGTGGGCGATGCGATCCGGGTCGACTACTTTCCGAACAGCCAGCTCGGCAAGGAAAACGATGTCGTGCAGCAGGTCAAGATCGGCGCGATCGACATGATGATCTCGGGCTCGTCGATCTGGGCCACGATCGCGCCGGAGCTCGGGATGCTCGATCTCGGCTACCTGTTCGACAGCTACGCGCACGTCGCGAAGGCGCTCGACGGTCAGGTCGGTACGAGCCTGAACGCGCTGCTGCAAAAGCGCGCCGGATGCTCGGTGCTGACCTGGGGTTCGCATTTCGGCGGGCGCTGCGTATTCACGAAGCAGCCGGTGACGGCGTTGCCCGGGCTGAAGGGGACGAAGCTGCGCGTGCTGCCGACGCCCGCGTTCATGGATACCTTCAAGGCGATGGGCGCGGTGCCGACGCCGATTCCGTTCGGCGAGCTGTACATGGCCGTGCAGACGGGCGTCGTCGACGGTCTCGAGCACGATCCCGCCACGGTGCTCGCGAGCCGCTTCGACGAGATCGTGAAGTCGTGCTGGCAATCGCGCCACGTGTTCGCGGCGATGACCGTCGTGATGGGGCGGCGTGCGCTCGACCGGATTCCGGCCAATCTGCGGCCGGCCTTCGATCGCGCGGTGGCCGACGCGACCGCGCAGCAGCGCGCGATTGCCGCGCAGAAGGCCGCGCAGGCGGAGCAGGCGCTGAAGCAGCGCGGCATGGCGTTTTACCCGCTGGCCGACGCCGAGCGCGCGGCGTTGCGGCAGACGATGCACGACCGCCTGTATGTGGCGTTCGGGAAGCAATATCCGGCCACCGCGCCGCTGTTTCCGGCGATCGCCGCCGCGCGGGGTTGAGCGATGGACATGCACTCCGTGTCGGGCGCCGCGCCGGCTCCCGCTGCAGGCCAACCGGCGCATCGCGCCGCCCGCGTGCTGGATGCGCTGCTGCGCTGGCTCGAGTACCTGTCGGCCGCGGTGCTCGGCGTCGACGTGCTCGTCGTGTTCGTGTCGGTCGTGTTCCGCTATTTCCTGCACGACCCGGTCGACTGGGCCGAGGAAGTGGCCAGCGCGCTGATGATCGTGCTCGTGTTCTTCGGCGCGGCGACGGTGCTCGGGCGCAGCCAGCATGTCGGCATCGACGTGTTTCGCGGCCGCCTGCCGGCACGCTGGCAGGGCGCGCTGATCCAGGTCGGCCACTGGATCGTGGCGGCCGTCGCGCTGAACCTGCTGGTGTCGTCGTGCCAGTTGCTCACGGATTCGTACGACCAGTTGACGACGGGCGGCTTGCCGGGCTGGATCAACGGGTATCCGATGATGTTCGGCGCGCTGTTCATGACGGTATTCGCGCTTGCGAATGCGCTGAACGCGCCGCGCCGCCGGGTGATCGGCACGTTCGCGTGCTGCGCGGCGCTCGCGGGCGCCGTGTACGGCTGGAACGCGCTGTGGCCCGCGCATGCGGTCGCGCCGGGCACGCTGCTGGTCGCGGGCTTCGTCGGCGGGCTGGTGCTCGGCGTGCCGATCGGGTTCGTGCTGGCGTTCTCGGCGCTGCTGTATTTCCTCGCGGATCCGACGCTGCCGCTGCTGGTCTACTCGCAACAGGTGATGGCCGGCGCCGATCACTTCGTGCTGCTCGCGGTGCCGTTCTTCGTGCTGGCCGGGCTGCTGATGGAGACCAACGGGATGTCCGCGCGGCTCGTCGAGTTGCTGCTGCGGATCTTCGGGCGCGTGCGGGGCGGGCTCGGCCTGATCGTGATCTTCGCGACGGCGTGCTTTTCCGGCGTGTCGGGCTCGAAACTGGCCGATATCGCGGCGGTGGGCGGCGTCGTGATGCCGGCGGTGCGCCGCGCGCGGCAGGACCCCAACGAAACCGCCGCGCTGCTCGCGTGCAGCGCGGTGATGGCCGAAACGATTCCGCCGTGCGTGAACATGATCATCATGGGCTTCGTCGCGAACATCTCGATCGCCGGGCTGTTCGTCGCGGGGATCGTGCCGGCGGCCGTGCTGGCCGCGTCGCTCGCGGTCGTGACGGTGACCACCGGGCGCAGGATCGACGTGGCCGAGGTGTTCGGCGAGCGTCGCGCGTGGCTGCCGCTCGCGGGCGGCGCGCTCGTCGCGCTGGTCATGGTCGCAATGATCGGCAAGGGCGTGACGTCGGGGATCGCGACGTCGACCGAAGTGTCCGCGTTCGCGGTGGTCTACGCGCTCGTCGTGGGCTGGCTCGCGTTCCGCGAATTGACGTGGCGCTCGGTCGGCCGCGTGTTCGTGCGCGCCGCGTCGATGGCGAGCGGTATCCTGTTCATCGTCGCGGCGGCGTCGAGCGTGTCGTTCGCGCTGTCGATCGAGCAGATTCCGGCCCTCGTCTCGGGCACAATGACGGCGTTTGCCCATCAATACGGCGCAACGATGTTCCTGCTGCTGGCGGCGCTGCTGATGATCGTGTTCGGCGCCGTGCTCGAAGGCGCGCCCGCGCTGATCATCTTCGGGCCGCTGCTCGCGCCGATCGCGCTGCAGCTCGGCATCCATCCGCTGCATTTCGGCACGGTCGTGGTGGTGGCGATGGGGTTCGGGCTGTTCGCGCCGCCGGTCGGCCTCGGGCTGTTCACGACCTGCGCGATCACGGGCACCGAGGTCGGGCGCGTGGCCCGGCCGATGGTGAAATATCTGCTGGTGCTGTTCGCCGCCCTCGTGGCGCTGATCTTCGCACCGGCGTTTTCGTTGTGGCTGCCGGCCCATTTCGGCCTGTAGCCCGTTCTATGCAAGACGACATGAGTACGATTCAGGACGTGGCCCGTCATGCGGCCGTTTCGGTCAGCACGGTTTCGAACGTGCTCAACGGACGCACCGACCAGATGAAGCCGGAGACGCTCGAACGCGTGAAGGCGGCGATGGACGCGCTGCAGTACCGGCCGAGCACGCTCGCGCGCCAGCTCAAGACGGGGCAGACGCCGCTCGTCGGGCTGCTGGTGCCGTCGATGGCGAACCCGATGTACGGCTACATCGCGCGCGAGATCGAGGCCTGCGCGCAGGAACGGTATGGCCATCGCGTGCTGATCGGCAACACCTACCGCGATGCGCGCAAGGAGGCGTCGTTCTTCGACGATCTGTACGCGCACGGCGTGCGGCGCGTGATCGTGATCTCGTCGCTCGCCGACGAAAGCCACCTCGAGCGCGCGGCCGAACGCGGGATGACGGTCGTCAGCTACGACCGGCGCGCGACACCCGGCGAGCAATCGAAGGTCGATCACGTGACGGCCGACAACGAGGCGGCCGCGCGGCTCGCGACACGCCGGCTCGTCGACGCCGGCCATACGCGGCTCGCGTTTGCGACGGTGGCCGGCATCACGGTGAGCCGCAGCGACAAGATCCGCGGCTTTCTCGCCGTGGCAAGCGAGGCGGGCGGCGCCACCCAGGCGCGCGTGCTCGACGGCGGTCCCGCGAACGAATACGGCGACTCGGTGATCGTCGACGTCGGGCGTGCGCTCGGCGTCGAGCTCGCGGCCGATCCCGCGCGGCCGACCGGCATCGTCGCGGTCAACGACCTGTTCGCGCTCGGCCTGATGGCCGGGCTGCGCGACGGCGGCTTGCGGGTGCCGGACGATGTCTCCGTCATCGGGATGGACGGTCATTTCCTGTCGGCGATCTCGTGGCCGGCGCTGACCACGGTGCAACTGCCGGTCACCGAAATGGCCGGCGAGATGGTGCGGCGCGTGATGCGGCAGGAGGGCGACGCACCGTCCGCCGGGCCATGCGTGTTCGCGGACGTGACGCTCGTGGAGCGCGCCTCGGTCGCGCCGCCGCCGGCGCAGGCGGCCGGCACGAACGGAGGTCACGCATGACGCGCGTCTACGTCACGCATCCGACCGGGATGATCGACCACTACTTCGGCGCCAGGGCGTTGCGCGCGCTGCGCGCGATCGCGGACGTCACCTGCAACCCGCACGATCGCGAACTCGACACGGACGAACTGATTGCCGCCGCGCAGGGATGCGACGCGATCATCGCGTACCGGCAGACCCCGGCGCCTCGCGCGCTGTTCGCGGGGTTGCCGGTACTTGCCGCGTTCCTGCGTTGCGCGGTCGACATCCGGACGGTCGACGTCGCCGCGGCGAGCGCGTTCGGCGTGCTGGTCACGCAGGCGAGCCCCGGCTTCGGGCCGGCCGTCGCCGAGTGGGTCGTCGGCGCGATGATCGACCTCGCGCGCGGGATCGGCGGCTACGCGGACGCGTACCATCGTGGCGCGCCGCCGGTGCCACGGATGGGGCGCGAACTGCGCGGCAGCACGCTCGGCCTGATCGGCTATGGGCAGATCGCGCGCCATCTCGCCCCCGTCGCGACGGCGCTCGGCATGCGCGTGCTCGTCAGCGATCCGTACGTGCGGGTCGACGCACCGCCGCCCGAACAGGTCGACGCCGCCACGGTGCTGCGCGATTCGGATTACGTCGTCTGCCTTGCGCCGGCCACGCCGGCCACCGCGAACCTGATCGATGCGGCGGCATTCGCGGCGATGAAGCCGGGCGCGTGCTTCATCAATGCGTCGCGCGGCGAACTCGTCGACGAGCAGGCGCTGGCCGACGCGCTCGCCAGCGGGCGGCTGGCCGGTTGCGCGCTCGACGTCGGCCGTGCTGCGGACCAGATGCCGACGCCCGCGCTCGCCGCGCATCCGCGCGTCATCGCGACCCCGCACATCGGCGGGCTGACGCTGCCGGCGATCGAGCATCAGGCGCTGGAGACGGTCGACCAGCTCGCCGCGCTGCTCGACGGGCGCGTGCCGACCGGCGCGGTCAACGCCGCGCAGGCGACGCGGCTCGCGCGCTGGCGCGCGTCGCACGCATCCGTCGCGCCGGGCGGGCGATGATCCGCGACGGCGTGGGCGGCACGCGGTTCCCGGACGCGTGCGATTGCCATATCCATATCTACGACGATGCGTACCCGCTCGCGCCGACGGCGACGTTTCGGCCGCCCCATGCGCCGGCGGACGCGTATCGGCGCGTGCAGCGCACGCTCGGCCTCACGCGCGTGGTGATCGTACAGCCGACCGGCTATGGCGCCGACAACCGATGCACGCTCGCTGCACTGGCCGCGTTCGGTCCGCAGGCGCGCGGCGTCGCGACGTTGCCGGTCGACGTGCCGGATGCGGAGCTGGAGCGCCTGCATGCCGCCGGCATGCGCGGCGTGCGCTTCATGATGCTGGCGGGCGGCACCGCGCAATGGAGCGATCTGGAACGGATGGCCGCGCGGATCGCGCCGCTCGGCTGGCATATCGACCTGCAGTTCGACGGTCGCACACTGGCCGATATCGAACCGACGCTGGCGCGGCTGCCGGCGCGCGTGGTGATCGATCACACGGGCAAATTCCTGACGCCCGTCGCCCCGGATGCACCGTCCTTTGTCGCACTGCGACGCCTGCTTGATCGCGGCCACGCATGGGTGAAGTTGTCCGCGCCGTACGAGACGTCGCAATCCGGCGCACCGGGCTACGACGACGTCGCGCGTCTCGCCGCCGTGCTCGCGCGCGGCCATTCGACACGCTGCGTGTGGGGCAGCAACTGGCCGCATCCGAACGCATCGCCGCTGCCGGACGATGCACGCCTGCTCGGCTGGCTGCACGATTGCGCGGCGGACGACGCGATTGCCCGCGCGATCCTGGTCGACAACGCGGCTGCGCTCTATGGATTCGAGACGGACACGCAGCGCGAAACCGTCGCGTGACGCGCTGCCGCCCCCGTTGGGTCACGGCGGCGTGAAGCGAAGGACAGGGAAGGGACTTGAAGAAGTGCAAGCGGCCCGCCGGAGCGAATCCGCCGGGCCGCTTGCATTGGAGCGTCAGTGGGTGATCGACAGGAACAGGTACGCGGCGAACAGCGCGACGTGCACGACGCCGTGCAGCACCGTCGTGCGCCCCTGGCTCAGCGTGAGCGTACTGACCAGCAGCGTGAGCGCGAGCAGGACCGTTTCCATCGCGCCGATCCCGAGCGTGAGCGGCTGGCCGACCCAGATGAACACGGCCGCGACGGTCGGGATCGTGAGCCCGATGCTCGCGAGCGCCGAACCGAGCGCGAGGTTCATGCTGGTCTGCAGGCGGTTCGCCCGTGCGGCGGTGACGGCCGCGAGCCCTTCCGGCAGCAGCACGAGCGCGGCGATCACGATACCGACCGCGGCTTCGGGCGCGCCGAGCTTCAGCACCGCATGCTCGACGGCCGGCGACAGCAGCTTCGCGAGCAGCACGACCGCGACGAGGCTCGCGAACAGCAGCACCATGCTGGTGATCGCGGTGCGGTTGCTCGGCGCCGCCGCGTGCACCGCTTCGTCCGCGGTGTCGTGCGCGGCGAGGAAGTAGTCGCGGTGGCGCACGGTTTGCACGAACACGAACGCGCCGTACAGCACGAGCGACGCGACGCCGGCGAACGCGAGCTGCGATTTCGAGAAGAACGGGCCCGGGGCGGCGCTCAGGTAGTTCGGCATCACGAGCGACAGCACCGACAGCGACGCGAGCACCGCGAGCGCCTTGCTCGCGCCGCGCCCCTGGAAGTCCTGTTCGCCGTGCTTCCATGCGCCGACCAGCAGGCAGATGCCGACGATGCCGTTACAGATGATCATCACGGCGGCGAACACGGTGTCGCGGGCGAGGCCCGATTTCTCCGGGCCCGCGCCGAGCATCACCGACACGATCAGCGCGACCTCGATGACGGTCACGGCGACCGCGAGCACGAGCGTGCCGAACGGTTCGCCGACGCGGTGCGCGACGACTTCCGCGTGGTGGACGGCGGCGAACACGGCGCCGGCGAGCGCGGCGGCGAACACCGCGATGACGAGGCCTTCGGCCGGCACCGCGCGCGACAGCGCGAGTACCAGCCAGGCGGCAAGCGGGGCCCAGAGGGTCCAGCGCGGGAGCTGGTTGGACGACAGCGGCATGGAGGGTTTCCTTATGCGAGTGGCGGCGCGCGACGCGCCGTCACGGGTTGACGAAGCCCGGCCGTACTATCCGCCGAACGAGGACGATGAAACCGAAAAGGTGGCGGCGCGCAACGGCGCTGCCCTGGGTTCGCTGCCGTGAGGCGGCGAGGGGCGCGGGCGGGCCGAGGCCCGTCGCGGGATGAAACGGTTCGATGCGGTTGCCCGCGGATGGCGAGACGAGCGCACGTGACGACGCGTGGCCGGCGGCTCGATCCGACCCCGACAGGGCGGGCGACGATGGACGGCGGTGACGGCGCGACACGCTTTCCCCCTGAAATCCGGCTATTTGTCGAATTTTATCAGGCGTTCGGGGGTCACTATCTCACATTCGAACGCTTACGTTGACCTTTCGGTTGATAAAAAGTTGCCCGATGTTTCGATTTTTTTGTCGTTGCAGTTTCCGTAACGATGTCTTGCCCGACAAATTCGGGCTCGCCCTGACATAAATCTACCGACCGGTCGGTTTATAATCGCTCGCACTTCCACTTCATGACGGATCGCAAGCGATGGCTGTTTCCTCTGCACATTCGGTGAACTCGGGCGCACTCGTGCCGTCGGCCGTCGTCGGCGTGATCGGCGCCGGCGCGATGGGCGCGGGCATTGCGCAGGTCGCGGCGGCGGCCGGCCATGCGGTGCTGCTCTACGACCTGAACGAAGCGGCCTGCGACAAGGCGCTGGCCGGCATCCGCGCCCAGTTCGCCCGGCTGGCCGAGAAGGGCCGGCTCGAACCGGCGCAGGCCGACGCGGCCGGCAACCGGGTCCGCGCGGTGCGCGCGCTGGCCGATTTCGCGGGGGCGGCGCTGATCGTCGAGGCGGCGGCGGAACGGCTCGACGTGAAGCGCGAGATTTTCGCGACGCTCGAACGTCATGTCGACGACGCGTGCGTGCTCGCGACCAACACGTCGTCGATCTCGATCACGTCGATCGCGGCCGGGCTGCGCGTGCCGCAGCGCGTCGCCGGCCTGCATTTCTTCAATCCCGCGCCGCTGATGGCGCTCGTCGAAGTGGTCAGCGGGCTCGCGACCGCGCCCGAGGTTGCGCAGATGCTGTATGCGACCGCCGCCACGTGGGGCAAGCAACCGGTGATGGCGAAATCGACGCCGGGCTTCATCGTGAACCGCGTCGCACGGCCGTATTACGCGGAGGCGTTGCGCGTGCTGAACGAGCAGGGCGGCGCACCGGCGTCGATCGATGCGGTGATGCGCGAAGCCGGCGGGTTCCGGATGGGGCCGTTCGAGTTGATGGACCTGATCGGCCACGACGTGAACTTCGCGGTGACCGAGTCGGTGTTCCGCGCGTACTTCAACGACCCGCGCTACACGCCGTCGCTGATCCAGCAGGAACTCGTCAACGCGGGCTTCCTCGGACGCAAGTCCGGACGCGGCTTCTATTCGTATGCGGACGGCGCGACGCCGCCTGCCCCCGATCTCGAACCGCCGCGCGCCGCGCCGGCGGACGTCGTGCTGTTTGCGCAGGACGGCCCGGCCGCCGCGCTGCATGCGCGCTTCGTCGACCGTATCGCAGGCGCCCGTCAGGCCGGTGCGCAGCCGGACGATCTGCTGGCCACGGCCGGCCGCGCGTCGATCGCGCTGACCGACGGCCGCACGGCCACCGCGCGCGCCGCACAAACGGGCGTGGCGGATCTCGTGCTCGTCGATCTCGCGCGCGATTACGCGCAGGCGGGGCTCGTCGCGCTGACCCGCGCGCTCCAGTGCGGCGACGCGGCCTATGCGGATGCGGTCGGCCTGTTCCAGCAGGCGGGCTTTCGTGTCGTCGGCGTCGCGGACGTGCCGGGGATGGTCGCGATGCGCACCGTCGCGATGCTCGCGAACGAAGCGGCCGACACGGTGAACCAGGGCGTGTGCTCGCCGGCCGACCTCGATCTCGCGATGGAGAAGGGCGTGAACTATCCGTGCGGCCCGCTCGCGTGGGCCGACGCGATCGGCCTCGGCCGCGTGCACCGCGTGCTGTCGAACCTCGCGGCGAGCTATGGCGAGGACCGCTATCGCGTGTCGCCGCGCCTCGCCGCGCTGCATGCGGCCGGCCGCACGTTCCGGTCGTAGCCGCCCGCCCCGGTTACTTCGAACACGATAACGACATCACGCCATTGGAGGAGCGCCCCGATGACTCACCCGACGCATCCCGCCGCCGCCCTCGAGCCGATCGAGACCGCCAGCCGCGACGAACTGCAGGCGCTGCAGCTCGAACGCCTCAAGTGGTCGCTGCGCCACGCGTACGACAACGTCCCGCACTATCGCCGCACGTTCGACGCGGCCGGCGTGCATCCGGACGACCTGAAATCGCTCGCCGATCTCGCGAAGTTCCCGTTCTCGACCAAGAACGACCTGCGCGACAACTATCCGTTCGGCCTCTTCGCGGTGCCGCGCGAGCAGGTCGTACGCGTGCATGCGTCGAGCGGCACGACCGGCAAGCCGACCGTGGTCGGCTACACCGCGCGCGACATCGACACGTGGGCGAACGTGACCGCGCGCTCGATCCGCGCGGCCGGCGGCCGCCCGGGCGATACGCTGCACAACGCGTTCGGCTACGGCCTCTTCACCGGCGGCCTCGGGATTCACTACGGCGCGGAGCGGCTCGGCTGCATGGTCGTGCCGATGTCGGGTGGCCAGACCGAGAAGCAGGTGCAACTGATTCGCGACTTCGAGCCGAAGATCATCCTCGTCACGCCGTCGTACATGCTGAACCTGATCGACGAGATGGTGCGGCAGGGGATGGACCCGGCCGAATCGTCGCTGAAGATCGGCATCTTCGGCGCCGAGCCGTGGACGCAGGCGCTGCGCAATGAAGTGGAGACGCGCGTGGGCATCGACGCGCTCGACATCTACGGGCTGTCGGAAGTGATGGGCCCGGGCGTCGCGTGCGAATGCGTCGAGACGAAGGACGGCCCGGTGATCTGGGAAGACCATTTCTACCCGGAGATCATCGATCCCGTCACCGGCGAGGTGCTGCCCGACGGCAGCCAGGGCGAGCTCGTGTTCACGTCGCTGACGAAGGAGGCGATGCCGGTGATCCGCTACCGCACGCGCGACCTCACCGCGCTGCTGCCGCCGACCGCGCGCGCGATGCGCCGGCTCGCGAAGATCACGGGCCGCTCCGACGACATGCTGATCGTGCGCGGCGTGAACGTGTTTCCGAGCCAGATCGAGGAGATCGTCGTCGCGCTGCCGCTGTTGTCGGGCCAGTTCCAGATCACGCTGTCGCGCGACGGTCACATGGACCGGCTCGACCTCGCGGTCGAGTTGCGCTCCGAGGCGGCGGCGTCCGTCACCGACGGCGAGCGCGCGGCGCTCGCGCGCGAGTTGCAGCACCGGATCAAGACGATGGTCGGCGTGTCGTCCGGCGTGACGGTGCTGGCAGCCGGCGGCATTCCGGCGACCGCGACCGGCAAGGCGCGCCGCGTGATCGATCGCCGTCAGGCCGCCTGATGTCGAGGTGTGCCGTTCTACCCGAGGAAACCTGTTCGATGGGTGAATTGAAGACCCTGGCCGTCACGGTCGATGCGCGCGGCATCGCGACCGTCGCGCTGCAGCGCGGCGACGTGCTGAACGCGTTCGACGAGACGATGATCGCGGAGCTGACCGACGCGTTCACGACGCTCGGCCGGCGCGACGACGTGCGTGCGATCGTGCTGCGTTCGGACGGTCGCGCATTTTGCGCGGGCGCCGACCTGCAGTGGATGCAGCGTGCGAGCGCGAACGACGCGGCCGCGAACCTGCGCGACGCCGAGCAGTTCGCCGCGATGATGCGCGCGATCCGGCAGTGCCCGAAACCGACGGTCGCGCGCGTGCAGGGCCACGCGTTCGGCGGTGGGGTCGGGTTGTGCGCGGCCTGCGACATCGTGATAGCCAGCGATCACGCGCGCTTTTCGGTCAGCGAGGCGCGTTTCGGGATCCTGCCGGCCGTGATCGGCCCGTATCTGGTCGAGGCGGTCGGCCAGCGCCAGGCGCGCCGGCTCGCGCTGACCGCGACGCAGCTCGCGGCCGCCGAAGCCGTCGCGATCGGGCTGATCCACCAGGCCGTGCCGCTCGATGCGCTCGACGACACGCTCGAACGGACGCTCGCGGAACTGGGCCGCAACGGCCCGCACGCGCTGATGGAGATCAAGCGCTTTTTCGATGCGATCGGCGAATACCCGCCGTCGGACGAACGCGCGGCGTTCACCGCGCAGACGATCTCGCGGGTGCGGGCGACGCCGGAAGCGAAGGAAGGCTTCGCGGCCTTCTTCGCGAAGCGGCCGCCGGCGTGGGAGGCGGGCGCCGAATAAGGCTGCACGACGAAACTCGACCGCGACCGTCGGCGCAACCGGGCCGGCCGTATTTTGCGTCTCGGGCGCGAGCGCTTGCACTACAATGCGTGACCCCCGGCGCGCTGCCGGCCCAGCCCCGACCGATGCTTCGCACGATGATCGTCAACCGCCTTGTCTCCGAGATCCTGTTCGGCTTTACCGGCCTGATCGGCATCATCAATCCGATCGGCATCGCGTTCCTGTTTCTCGAACGGACCGAGGCGCTCACCGCGTACGAACGGGATCTGCTCGCGAGGAAGGTCGCGTTCAACGCGTTCGTCGTCCTGATGGTCGCGTTCTTCGCCGGCACGCCGGTGCTGCATTTCTTCGGGATCTCGATGGAAGCGCTGCGGATCGGCGGCGGCTTCGCGGTCGCGGTGGCCGGCTGGCAGATGCTGAACGAGCCCGACGGGCCGGGCGGCGGCGACACGCCGGTCAAGCCGATCGACGCGAACGCGATCATGACGCGCGCGTTCTTCCCGTTGACGGTGCCGCTGACGGTCGGTCCCGGCTCGATCGCGACCGCGATCGCACTGAACGCGAACCGCACGCACAAGCTGTCGGAATTCATGCTGTCGAGCATCGTGTCGATCGCGGTGTCCGTGCTCGTCGCGCTCGTGATCTGGCAGGTCTACAGCCGCTCCGCGCTGCTCGCGCGCTATCTCGGCAGCGAAGGGACCAAGGTCGCGAAGCGCGTGTCGGCGTTCCTGCTGCTGTGCATCGGCGTGCAGATCATGCTGACCGGCTTCTCCGCGTTCCTGCAGCCGATCGCCGACCAGGTCAAGTAACCGGGCCGCCCGGTCCGGCCGTCAAGGTTCGACCTTTCACGCAGCCTGCACGCGGCGCGCGGTCATACGCGTTCGCCGCATGCGGGATACCATGCGACGTCTGGCGGATGCGCGGCGCGCATCCGGCCGCAACCCCAACTTGAGTGGCGAGGCGTGCAATGGAATACGTGAAATTCGGGTCGACCGGGCTGGACGTGTCGAAGCTGGTGCTGGGCTGCATGACGTTCGGCGAGCCGTTGCGCGGCACGCACCCGTGGACGCTGCCGGAAGCGGAAAGCCGGCCGATCATCCAGCGGGCGATCGAGGCCGGCATCAACTTCTTCGACACCGCGAACATGTATTCGGACGGCACGTCGGAGGAGATCGTCGGCCGCGCGCTGCGCGATTTCGCGAAGCGCGACGACGTCGTGATCGCGACCAAGGTGTTCTACCGGATGCGGCCGGGGCCGAACGGCGCCGGGCTGTCGCGCAAGGCGATCATGACCGACATCGACCAGAGCCTGAAGCGGCTCGGCACCGACTACGTCGATCTCTACCAGATTCACCGATGGGACTACGGCACGCCGATCGAGGAGACGCTCGAGGCGCTGCACGACGTCGTGAAGGCCGGCAAGGCGCGCTATATCGGCGCCTCGTCGATGTTCGCATGGCAGTTCGCGAAGGCGCTGCACACGTCGAAGCAGCACGGCTGGACCCGCTTCGTCAGCATGCAGAACCACCTGAACCTGCTGTATCGCGAGGAAGAGCGCGAAATGCTGCCGCTGTGCGAGGACGAAGGCATCGCGGTGATTCCGTGGAGCCCGCTCGCGCGCGGGCGCCTGACGCGCAACTGGGACGAATCGTCGGAACGGCAGCAGAAGGACGAGGTCGGCCAGCAGCTGTACAACGCGACGATCGATGCCGACAAGGCGGTCGTCGAGGCCGTCGCGGCAATCGCCGCCGCGCGCAACGTGCCGCGGGCGCAGGTCGCGCTGGCGTGGGTCGCGCAAAAGCGCGGCGTGACCGCGCCGATCGTCGGCATTTCGAAGCCGCAGCAACTGGACGATGCGCTCGGGGCGCTCGCGCTGAAGCTGACCGACGACGAAATCGCGACGCTCGAACGCCCGTACGTGCCGCACGCGGTGGCCGGGTTCAACTGAGCGGCAACGCGGGCGCCGCCGCGCACCGCGTTCAGCGCGCGGCGGCGAGCATCGGGTAGGTGAACAGGCCGAAGTGGACGACGTTCAGCCCCGCATGCGCGAGCGCCGCGGCGAGCAGGCCGCCGCGCCGCCACGCGAGCCCGTAGCCGACGCCGGCCACCGTGCCGAGCACGATCCATTGCCAGCCGCCCGCGGCGTGCGCGGCGCCGAACAGCACCGCGCCGGCCGCGAGCGCGACCCACGGGCCCGAGGAATACGCGCGCAACACGCGGGTCAGCCCGCCTTGGACGTAGCCGCGGAACAGCGCTTCCTCGGCGAGCGTCACCAGCAGCAGGTTGTTCGCGAGCCACAGCCAGCCGGACGGCGGCCATTTGGGGGCCCAGCCGACCATCCCGAACGCGAGCGCGCCGGCCAGGCACGCGGCGGCCGTTGCGACGGCCGCCACCGCGCCGGTGCGCAGCGCGCGCGACAGCGCGACGTCGGGCGCGACCCACGGCAGCGCCCACAACAGCCACAGGCCGACGAGCGGCTTGTCGAAATTCAGGTACATCGTGAACGGCACGGCGTCCGGCGTGAAGCGGGTCGGCGCGATCACGCGCGGATTGTGGAAGCCGGGAATCAGGTGCAGGCTCAGCGCGATCGCGAGCGCGGCGAAGACGAGATGCGCGGCGATGCGCACCGCGAGCGGCCGCGCGGGCAGCACGCCCCAGCCGGCCGCGATCAGCAGCGCGAATGGCGCCAGCGTGATCGGCGCGAGCTGGCCGAATGCCAGCGCGCCCGCGTAGCCGAGCGCGGCGACGCCGATGCTCAGGCCGTGCAGTGGGCGATGCCACGCGAATGCGGCGGCCGCGAACAGGGCGAGCCAGATCGTGGCACACGGAAGGAGCGAAAGGGACATGACGGAAAACGGATGGGCGGACGAGACGCCGCGCATCATACAGCAGGTGCCGTGACACGCTGCCGGGCAGCCGGCGCGCCGCGTGTCAGCGGCCGGCGGTTTCGGTGACGCCGCCGCGGCCCGGGATGTCGACGCTGTTGCGCACGCGCATCCGCCGCCGGTACCAGAACGTCCACAGCAGCAGGCAGGCAAACACCGTGTAGCCCATGACCGGCGACACGACCAGCACGCGTTCGACCGGCCAGCTGACGACCATCCACCAGCGCAGCAGCATCTCGACCGTCATGATGGCGCCCCACACGAACGTCATCAGCCGCAGCATCTGCCGCAGGCCCGGCTGCGCGTCCCAGACGGCTTCGAAGTGCGCGGCGCCGCCGTCCATCTCGCGGGCCACGGTCGCGCGGGCCAGATAGTAGATCAGTGGGCGTTCGCGGAACAACGACAGCAGGAACACGATGCCGATCGTGCCCGACCCGATCGATTCGCGCATCAGCAGCGTGCGCGGGCTGCCGCCGAACGCCATCCCGACGATCGACAGCGTGATGCCGAGCAGCACGATGGCCGCCACCGCGTCGACGCGGCGCGAGCGGATGAATTCGACGATCGACCAGATGATCGGCGGAACCGCCGACGCGTACAGCGCGCCGGTTTCGCCGAAATACGGATGCGCGACCCGATAGGCCACCCAGGGCAGCACGAGGTTGACGAAGAGTTCGAGAATCAGTCCGGTTCGCGGTTTCACGGTGCGCGCTTCCACGCAGGCGGGGCGGACGCGCGGAAGGCGGGTTGCCCCCGGTTGCCCCGAAAAGGGTTCGGTTCAGTATATCGAAGAATCGCGCGGGGTTGCGACGTCACGGGTTCGCCGCCGCCGGCAGCGCGATCGTGATCGTGGTGCCCTGCAGCACGGCGCTCTGCACGTGAATGTCGCCCGCGTGCCGTTCGACGACGGCCTTGACGAACGCCATTCCGAGCCCCACGCCGCCCGTGTCTGGTTGCCCGGCCGTGCGAAAGCGCCGGTAGCGTTCGAACAGCCGCGTCTGGTCCGTGGGGCTGATCCCGCAGCCGCGGTCCCGGATCGTGCAGTGCACGGCCCGGCCGTCGGCGCCCGGTTCCACCCGGCATTCGATGCTCGTCAGCGACGGGCTGTACTTGATTGCGTTATCCAGCAGGTTGATCAGCGCGCGCGACAGCAACGCAGGGTCGCCGTGCACGATCGTGTCGTCGCGGCGCGGCACGTCGTCGATCGAGATGCGTTTGCGATGCGCGAGCGGCCATACGGCGTCGCGCGCCTCGTTCATCAGGTCGGCGAGGTTGACCGGCACGCGCTCGTATTCGCTGGCTTCCGCGCGCGACAACTGCGCGAAACCGTCGGCCATCGCCAGCGTATGGCGGGCGAGCCTGCCGATTCTCTCGAATTGCCGCTTTGTCGGTGCGTCGTTCGCGCGGTGTTCCTGCGCGTCGATCAGGATGATCAGCGACGTCAGCGGCGCGCGCATGTCGTGCGAGAACAGCGTCAGCATGTCGTTGCGCTGGCGTTCGAGCATGTCGCGGCGCACATGCGCATGGCGCAAGGTCTCCAGTGCCTGGTCGATGCGGGCGAGCTCGGGCCCGACGCCGCTCGGCATCGCGACGGGCGTCGTATCGCCGTCGCTGAGTGCGACGATCCGGCGGCCGAGCGCATCGAGCGGCGTCGACAGCAGCCGCTGCGTGCCGCGCGCGAGCGACAGCAGGATCGCGACGCTGAGCGCGGTCGCGCATGCCGATACCGCCACCTTGATCCGCGCGGTGTTCCGGTCCGAGACGGCGCGGCGCCGCGCCGCGTCGATCACGCGGTCGCGCAGCCGTTCGCACGGCCCGAAATACGGGACGATCGTCCTCGAAAAATCGCCGGCGCTCATCGCGTAGGCGCCTGTCCGGCCGTTCGCGACGATCGCGTCGACGAGCGGCAGCAGATGACGGTCGAACGCCGCGTTGAGCTGCGCGTACTCGCGGGCCACGTCCGCATCGTCGAGCCGCGCGCCGAGCGCGCCGTCGATCAGTGCGCGCAATTGTTCGATGCGTCCGCGCATCAGCATGATCTCCGCGAACTGCGTGCGATCGAGCACCTGCCGCGCGAACATCGGCGCGACGAGCAGCGAGCCCGTGCGTCCCGCGTATTCCCGCAGGTCGCTCAGCAGCCGCGCGAGCAGGATCGCGCCCGACGTGCGCGGGTCGCGCATGGCCGTGTCGGTCATCGCGCCGTCGATCAGCACCGACACCGTGTCGACGACCCGGAACAGGCGCGCCTGCGCATGCTGGATGTCGCGCACCGTGCGGGACGCGAGCGGCCGCGCGTCGAGTGCGTCGACTTCCGCGCGCGCATCGGCGAGCGTGATCCGGATCGCATCGACCGCGTGCAGCAGGTTGCCGCGCTCGCGGTCGTCGAGCGCCGCCGCGTGCCCGATGCCGGCCCGAAAATGCGCGAGCGCGCGGTCGGAACGCTCGCGCGCGGCGCGCAGGTTGCGCCGCTCCGTCGCGGCGTCGGGCTGCGCGCGCACGAGCAGGTCGTTCGTCGGGCCGCGTTCGGCCGAGATCATGTTGGCGGCGATCATCGCGCCGTGGACGAATTCGAAGCTTTGCAGGTCGGCGTTTTCCTGCCGGTATTGGCGGACACTGCCCGCGATGATCGTGCTGCACAGCAAGGCCAGCAGCGTGGTGACGAGCGCGAAGCCGAGATGGGTTTTCTGCTGGATCGTCAGCGAGCGAACGTCGTTTGTGCGTTCCCGATTGAACGAGAGATTCATGGCACACCGTGTTTTGCGAACTATCCCTGGGAGGCCCGTATTCTCGGCCTGTCGGCGCCGTGGCGCCGTGAGGTTCGACAGGTGTTCCGTCGTGACGGGGCGGCAACGATCGCGCCCGGGAAGCCGGATCGCACGCGGCACCGGATCGCGTTGCGCCACCATCCTGTCGACGCCGGACGCATCGTGCTTGATGCGGAGAAACCCTGATCGCGCACCGGTGCGGATCGCGCGTTGCGGTAAATGTTAGGGATTGCGAATGTTCGGGCGCGCCGCTTCCGGAGGGAGCGCGACATGGCGGCTGCCTTGGACGGTGACGACAGAGGGAAGGGATGTGCACGCAGGCGCGCCGCCCGCGCACCGGGGCGACGCTCGACGGCGGGACCGCTATACGCCTGTACGGCGGCCGGCGCGGCGCGGCGGGAATCGATGCCGCGGCCGCGCGTGTGCACTCAGGAAACGGCCGGCCGGACGATGATCTTCACGTTGCGGTCCTTGTGGTTGACCAGTTCCTCGAAGCCGTGCGCGACGATGTCGCCGAGCGCGATGCGCCCGGTGATGAGCGGCTGCACGTCGATGCGGCCGTCCGCGATGAAGCGGATCACGTCCGCGAATTCGCCGTTGTACGCGAGCGAGCCGATCACTTCCTTCTCGGTCGACACGATGTCGAAGAAGTTGAACGGCGCCGGTTCCTCGAAGATGCCGACCATCACCGACTTGCCGGCCTTGCGGATCACGTCGATCGCGAGCTTCGCGGTGGCCGTGTGCCCGATGCACTCGAACGAGACATCCGCGCCGTAGCCGCCCGTCAGCGCCCGGACTTCCGCGATCGCGTCGGACGTCTTCGGATCGACGACCACGCTCGCGCCGACCTCCAGCGCCTTCTGCTTGCGCGCGGCCGACATTTCCAGTGCGATCACGCGTCCGGCGCCCGCGGCCTTCGCGCACATGATCGTGCACAGGCCGATCGTGCCCGCGCCGACCACGACGACGGTCTGCCCGACGATGTTGCCGGCCTTCTTCACCGCATGCAGCCCGACCGCGAGCGGTTCGATCAGCGCGCCGGCCTCGGTCGGGAAATGGTCGGGCAGCTTATACAGCAGTTCGGCCGGCACGTTCACGTATTCGGCGAACGCGCCGTTGTTCATCAGCCCCGTGAACGCGAGGTTCTCGCAGATGTTGTACAGCCCGTGCCGGCAATACCAGCAGGTGCCGCAATGCTGGCATGCGTCGGCCGTCACGCGGTCGCCGACCGCGAAGCCCGACACGCCCGCGCCGAGCTCGGCGATCTCGCCGCTGAACTCGTGGCCCAGGATGCACTGGCCTTTCAGGCCGGTCAGCGGATGCGGCGCGTCGACCGGGATGAACACCGGCCCGGCGACGTATTCGTGCAGGTCGGAGCCGCAGATGCCGCACCAGTGCACGCGAATCGTGACCCAGCCTGCCGGCGGGCGTTCCGGAACGGGAACCTCTTCGACGCGGATGTCGTGGCGGCCGTGCCAGACGGCGGCCTTCATGCTGAGGGGAGTGATCGGTGCCGGTGTACTCACGTTGCTGTCTCCGTCAGGTTGTCGTCGGGCGTGCGGCGATGTTGCCGGCGTACCCGGCGCGCGATTGCGCGTTCGACCGGTATGCAGGAACGGGGCCAGCGTGAAGCGGGGCGATGCGTGGCGGCCGGAAAATGTGCGTTGGGTGCGCTGCACCATGTCGCTGTCCGCCGAACGGCAACGATTTGGAAGGAACGGAGCGTCGAATTTGCTGCGATAGCGCCACAGCGAAGCGCGTGAGACGCCGGGACGTTCGTCTCAGCGCAATGAGACGAATCGCGAGACGAGCGGCGACGGGCGGCGCCGTTCGATCCGCGTTCAGGCGACGACTTCGTCCACGGCGACCGCGGCGAGCGGCGTGAATCCGGCGGCGCGGTACAGCGGCTGGCCGACCTCGGTCGATATGAGCCACACGCGGCGCGCGCCCCGGTGCCGTGCGTGCGCGACGATCGCGGCGAGCAGTTGCGTCGCCAGGCCGCGGCGGCGGTATGCGTCCGCCGTCCCGACGCGGTCGACGACGATATCGCGCGGCGACGCGAAGCCGTAGCGCGCGGTGGCCGCGATTTGTCCGTCGAGCCGGTGCGCGAACAGGAACGCGGCCGGATTCGGCTGGAACGGCGGGAAGGCGCCGCTGGCGTTGAACGCGTCGATCGCGTCAGGCGTGTCGCAGGCCAGCGAAAGCGCGAGCGCGTCGTCGCCGGACAGCCCGTCGATGTCGGCGGCCATGAAATGCTCGTCGGTCAGCCGGCGCGTCCGGCCGTGCAGCGCGGGCGGCAGCGGTGCCGCGCCGTAGCGCGTGATCCACGCGCCGACCGCAAACGGGCCGGCGCCGGACACGGGCGCGCCCTCGATCATGAAATGCTCGAAAGGCCGGCCCATCGCGCCGTCGAACTGCACGACATGGCCGTCCGGGCCGTCGTGCAGCGGCGCATCGCGCCGGTCGCGCGCGGCGCAGTACCCGGCGATGAAGGTGCGCACGGCCGCCTTGCGGCGGGGGAAATCCGTCCAGGCTTCGTCGAGCGGGAACAGCGTGGCCGGTGCAGGGGAGGCGGTCGACATAAGGAGACGCGCGGCGTTGTCGGACGAAGCGGACAGCTTAGACCAGGATGCCGTCGCGTGTCGCGCCGGCCATTGTCACCATCGCCGAAACGGATCGTTGCGCGCGCTGCCCCTTTACTTGAAGTTAACTTCAATTTGTATCATGTGCGCCAGTCCGATTGCGGTCGCGTGAGACATCCCGTTGCACGCTGCCGCTTCAACGGAGGTGAAGATGACCGAATCGCCTGTCGCGGCCGATGCCGCCACGCTGCCGGCGCGCAGCTACCGGGCCGCCGTCGCGAACGTCGTGCTGGCGAGCATCGTGTCGGCGCTGCACGTCGGCAAGGCGACGATCGGCTTGCCGTCGCTCCAGCACGAGTTCGGCGGCTCGCTCGCGTCGCTGAGCGGGATCATGTCGGTGTTTCCGTTCGTCGGCGTGTTCGGCGGGATCGCCGCCGGCCTGCTGGTGCGGCGCTGGGGCGACCGGCGGCTGCTGGTGACGGGCCTCGTCATCCTCGGCCTGTCGAGCGTGGCCGGCGCCTGGGCCGGCAGCTTCGCGCTGTTGCTGGCCACGCGCTTCGCGGAAGGCCTCGGGTTCGTGATCGTGGTGGTCGCCGCGCCGGCCGTGCTGAACCGCGTGACGCCGCCCGAACGGCGCAATTTCGCGTTCGGCCTGTGGAGCACCTTCATGCCGGCCGGCATGGCGCTGTCGATGCTGGTCGGGCCGCTGCTCGGCGGCTGGCGCAACGGCTGGCTCGCGGCCGCGGCGCTGACGCTCGTCGCGGCGGCCGCGGTGCCGGTCACGACGTCGGCCGACGCGCCGTCGCGGCAGGCGACGACGCGCATCGGCCCCGCGCTGCGCGCCGTGCTCGCGTCGCGCTCCACCACGCTCCTCGCACTGGGCTTCGCGACCTACAACGTGCAGTTCTTCGCGGTGATGACGTTCCTGCCGGTGTTCCTGATGCAGCGCCTCGGCGTCGCGGTCGGCGCGGCGGGGCTGATCAGCGCGGCGATCGTCGCCGCGTGCGTGATCGGCAACCTGACGGCCGGCTGGCTGCTGTCGCGCGGGGCGCGACCGGGGATCGTGATGGCGGCGACGTCGGTCGCGATCGGCGCGGCGGGCGCGGGCCTCTTCGGCGCGGCGACACCCGCGCCACTCGCGGTCGCGCTCGGGTTCGCGTTTTCGGCGATGGCCGGGATGCTGCCCGCGACCATTCTCGCGTGCGCGCCGGGCTCCGCCCCGTCGCCGTCGCTGGCGCCGCTCAGCATCGGCTGGGTCGTGCAGGGCAACTATCTCGGCCAGGTGATCGGGCCGCTGACGATCGGCGCGATCGTCGGTGCGTTCGGCTGGTCGGGCGGCATCGGGCTGATGCTCGCGGCCGCCGCCGTCGGCGCGGCGATCGGCCTGTCCCTGCTGCGCGAACCGATGGGCCGGCGCTGAACGCGCCGGCGTCGTTCAACCTGCACGGAAATTCGTCAAGCATGCTCAACACCATGGAAAGCCCGATCTGCGAAGAAGACCTGTCGTGCGACGCGTCCGCGTTCGACGAAGACGACGCGATGCCGTCGCGCGGCGGCGTGATCGCCCACCCGCTCGTGACGATCGGCCGCGCGCCGATTCCGGAGCAGGGGACGGCCGCGGCGTCGCCGTTGCGCCCGCAACTGTTCGTCACGGTGCTGGAGGCGGGCGACGACGGACTGCTGGTGCGATGGGTCGAGAGCGGCCGGTGTCACTACGGCGAGCAGCGCTGGCGGCTGCGCGTCGCGTTGCAGCCCGGTCGCTGCGCGCTTTCCGGGCAGCCGATCGAGCCGGGCGAGCCGGTGTTCCGGCCGGTGCGGCGACCGGTGCCGGCCAACGGCGACGAGATGATCTGCCCGGCGTCGGTGCCGGGTAGGGGCGGTGCGGCGTGCGATGGCGCGCGGCGGGACCGCGACGCACGCGATCCGGCCGATGTTCCGGGCTGAACATCGGCCGTCGGAGCGGCGACGTTACTTCTTCAGGTCGTGCCGGTACTGGATGAAACCGGCGTTGTTCGCGAGCTTGTCGTACAGCGCGCGCGCGGCCGTGTTGGTCTCGTGCGTGAGCCAGTACACGCGGCTCGCGCCGGCTTCGCGGGCCCGTTCGTACACGGCCTCGATCAGCGCGCGGCCGGCACCTTGCCCGCGCGCGTCGGGCGCCGTGTACAGGTCCTGCAGATAGCAGTACGGCCCTTCGGTCCAGCACGAGCGGTGGTAGATCGAATGCACGATCCCGACCAGCGCACCGGACGCGTCGAACGCGCCGAGCACGAACATCGGCTCGGCCGGATCCATCAGGCGCGCCCAGGTCGTCGCGAACACCGCGTCGCTCAGCGCCGTGTCATAGAACTTCTGGTAACCCTGCCACAGCGGACGCCACGCGGCTTCGTCGGCGGCGACGAGCGGGCGCACCGTGACGCGCGTGGCGTCGTTCGCGCGGCTGGCTGCGTCGCGCGCGCTGGCCTGCGCGTGGCGGATCGCGGTGAGCGGCTGGCGCTGGTTGCCTTCGGCATCGAAGTTCTCCGGTGCGAGCCATGCTTCGAACGCGGCGCGGACGTCCGGCCATTCGCCGTCGATGATCGAGAACCACGCGGTGTCGCGATTGCGGCCGCGATAGACGATCGCCTGCCGGAACGTGCCTTCGTAGCGGAAGCCGAGCCGGGCGGCCGCCTTGCGCGACGGCGCGTTCAGGTCGTCGCACTTCCATTCGTAGCGCCGGTAGCCGAGCGTGTCGAACGCGTACTTCATCAGCAGGAACTGCGCTTCGGTCGAAACCGGCGTGCGCTTGAGCAGCGGCGAGAACGTGACGGAGCCGACCTCGATCACGCCGTTGGCCGGATCGATGCGCATCAGCGCGAGCGTGCCAACCGCGCGACCCGTGGCGCGGTCGATCACCGTGTAGTGCAGCGGATCGGTGCTCGCCTGCGCGCCGCGCGCGTAGTCGCGGTAGCTCGACTCGTCGGCATACGGGCCGTGCGCGAGATAGGTCCAGTCGCTGCCGTCGGGCGCCTGGGCGTAGGCCGCGTACAGGTCGGCCGCATGGCGCTCGGCGTCGAGCGGTTCGAGCCGGCAGTAACGGCCTTCGAGCGCGATGCGCTCGGGGCGCGGACGCGCGGACCAGTCGGGAACGGGTTGGCCGATGGGCTGCTGGAAAGCGTTGGTGAGCGTGGGCAAGGTCGATCTCGCTTCGGTTGGCGGCCGGCGACATGCCGGCATGCAGACGATCGTAGTCCCGGCGAGGTACCATGAGAAGCGCCAGAGAACGGTAAATTTATGGTGCCACGAGCCGCGATCGCCCGCCGTTCGCCAATTACCGCAGGTTCGACTTTTCACGCCGCGATATTCCGATGACGACTGCCTTTCCTTCCGGCGCCGCGCCGTTGCTGCCGCTCGATGCGCCGCTGGCACGTACGCCCGGCGCACCGTCTCTGCAGCGCCAGTTGCTGCGCCGCTTGCGCGACGCGATCCTCGGCGGCGCGATGCCGGCCGGCACGCGGTTGCCCGGCACGCGCGCGCTGGCCGAAACGCTCGGCGTGTCGCGCAATACGACGGCCGCCGTGTACGAGCAGCTCGTCGCCGAAGGCTTCCTGCAGTCGGATCGTCGCGGCACGCGGGTCGTCGGGCTGTCGCGGCCGGCGCCGCCGCGCAGGCGGACCGCGCCGCCGGCCGTCGCGCAGCGGCTCGGCCGGATTCGTCCGAGCCTCGTCGGCACCGGCGAATCGGAGGGCTTCCGGCCGGGCGTGCCCGCGCTGTCGCATTTCCCGGTGGATGCATGGCGGCACGCGATCGATCGCGCGCTGCGCCGTGCCGGCCGCGAGCTGCTCGCGTATGGGGACCCGCTCGGCGAATCCGCCCTGCGCGAATCGATCGCGCGCCATCTGGCCGTCACGCGCGGCGTGCGCTGCGATCCCGAACAGATCGTGATCACCGAAGGCGCTCAAGGCGCGATCGCGCTGTGCGCACAGTTGCTGACCAATCCGGGCGATACGGTGTGGGTCGAGGAGCCCGGCTATCGCGGCGCGCGCACCGCGATGCAGGCGGCCGACCTCGACGTCGTGCCGATGCCGGTGGACGCGGAAGGGCTGCGTGCGGAACCGGACGACTGGCGCGAGCGGCCGCCGCGCCTCGTCTACACGACGCCGTCGAACCAGTTCCCGACCGGCGCCGTGCTGTCGATCTCGCGCCGGCTCGCGCTGATCGATGCGGCACGCCGCCATCGCGCGTGGATCATCGAGGACGACTACGACAGCGAATTCCGTCACACCGGCGAGCCGATCGGCGCGATGCACGGGCTCGCGCCGGATTCGCCGGTCGTCTATCTCGGCTCGTTCAGCAAGACGATGTTTCCGGCGCTGCGGATCGGTTTTCTCGTGCTGCCCGACGCGTTGCTGGCCGCCGTGCGGCCGGCGCTGCCGGAGATGCTGCGCGGCGGGACGCGCCACGTGCAGCTCGCGCTGGCCGATTTCATCGAGACGGGCGAGTACGGCCGGCATCTCGGACGGATGCGCCGGCTGTATCGCGACCGGCGGCGGTTGCTGCTCGCCGCGCTCGATAGCAGCCTGAGCGTGCCGCACCAGGTCGAGGGCGGCCCGTGCGGGCTGCATCTCGCGCTGCGGCTGCCGGCGCGTTATCGCGATCGCGCGATCGTCGAAGCGGCGCGCGCGCATGGCATCGGGCCGTTTCCGCTGTCGGGTTTCGCGATCGATGCGGCGCGCGCCGGCAACGGGCTCGTGCTCGGTTTCGGCAATACGTCGGCCGATGCGTTCGAGCCGATGTTGCGGATGGTGTCGGCGATCGCGGAGCGGGTGGGCGCGGGTCACGCGTGATGATACGGACAGGCATCGCGTCATGATCGGCCACGTGGCGGATCGCGCATTGCGCCCCCACGCATGGAACGAGCCGCATTCGGCCGGCCAGAAGCCCGACGTCGAAGTGCGCGGCGGCATGGAGGCCACCGGCGGAACGGTCACGTGCGTCAGCACCGACCGGTCGCTCAAGCGCGGCAATATCGTGGACGGGGTCTCGGACAGCGCAGCCTCGGCGGCCGGCAGGCCGCCGCGCGGCGCGTACGGGATGGTCTCGGTGACAATCAATAAAGAATTCGCCGCGCGTTACCGGTGCGTCAGGTAATCGGTGCTTTAAAGGCGCCGAAAGGCTGCATCGGTCGCAAATCATTGAATCCTCTAAAAGATCGGCCTTTATCTCGATATTGATGTTTCCCGACCACGCGGCCCGAATCGAAAGTCCTATTCTTTCGATCGTAAAAAATAGTCAATGGCGCTTGTCGCGACGCATGCGATGAGCGACGATCCTTCTCCGTAAAAAACGGTTACTTTTCCGTCGTTAATCGATATCGGAGCACGAAGGTCGAGTCGGCCCTGTGCTCCAATAAATAAAAACGCCGATCGGACGAGATCGGCTGCAGGCATCCGAGCGCGATCACGCGTGTGCCGCCTGCGAAATCGTATAGAGCCAGATGAAATCCGATTCAAGCCACTATTGCTTCCCGAATCTGCTGGAAGCGTTTTTTATCGTCGTCGTGCTGAACATGGTCGAGTATTTGATGAACTCGATCATCTGGTCGGCCGGCCGCAGCGCCGGGCTTCAGACGATGGCGATCGCGAGCATCGGGCGGGTGCTCGCGAACGGGCTCGTATTCACGGTGCTGCTTCATCACAGCAAATTGACCTACCGTGGTTTGCTGCATAACAGCGTCGATTCCTGGCGAACGACGATCGGGCGATTTCTCGTGCCCGTGTTGCTGATCACACCGGCATTGCTCGTGGCGATGAGCGTGCTCGAAGTCGGAGTCGGGCAGTTTTTCCCGTGGAGCGGAACCCGGGATGAAGCCCGCGAGTTTTATGTGAATGGCGGGCTCGGCCTGATCGTGTTGACGTGCGTGATTGCGCCGCTACTCGAAGAAATGCTGTTTCGCGGCGTGATGCTGCGCAGCTTTTTGCGACAGTATCCGGAGGGAACGGCGATTGCCCATTCGGCCGCCGTATTCGGTCTCGCGCATTTGAATGTGTATCAGTTCGCGCTCGCATTCGGACTCGGTTTGCTGATCGGGAAACTGTATGCGGCTACTCGATCACTGCTGCCGGGGATATTGATTCATGCCTGCTACAACACGGCCGTGGTGCTCGTCGCATTGAGGTCGCCGTTCGTCCTCACGAAGGAGAGCCTGCTCGAGATCTGGCCGACTTCTTGGTGGTTGGGCGCGCTTGCGTTGGGCGGCGTCGGCGCAGGGTGGCTGGTCAAGTCGGTCGATGCGCTGCGCGTGGCGCGGGCGAATACGGCAAACGGCACCGTGTGAACCGGGCGCACACGGCGATGGGTTTCGACAACGAGAAAGAGGTGAAGCATGCGGGGCAAGCAAGTCTGTCTGGTGGGTCTGGCAAGTACGGTACTGATGTTGACGGCTTGTGGTGGCGGCGATGACGGTGGCGCCGCCCATACCGGAAGCAGCGCATCGAACAACGATACGGCAGGGACGCCGACGGCCACGTCGCCCGCCACGCCGTCGCCGGGGGCGTCCACTCAGCCATCCGTACAAACGGCCTGCCGGCCGAACGGCAACTTCAGCTATTCGGGTGCGGCATCGCCGGTCGCCGCGAGCAACGGCCAACTGGCGGTGCTCGTGGTGCCGAATTTGCCGAGCGAGTGGGCGAAGAACCGCAACATGACGGCGGCCAATGTGCCCGCGACGAGCCTGGTTCAGCAGGGAAGCGGCGCATTCACGACGCTTGCGTCGTCGGCGGCGGCGACCGACTGCCTCGGGCTCGACCACGGGGCCGTGACCGAGATCCAGGGCGTCGGCACCGATGTGGCGATCGGCCGGTGGAATCGCGCGATGGACACCGACGGCAACACCTATAACGATTCGCAAGGCGTTCACTACGCGGTCGGCACGCCGCTGTCGTTGCCCGCCGCCGGTGGCCCGCTTTCGTGTACGCAGGTGATCGCCGACACGGTGGCGAGCACCTACGGCGACATGAGCGGTGCGCTCGTGTCGAGTTCGGCCACGCTCGATCCGGTCACGCGCACGCTCACCACGCTGGACCTGTCGATCAAGCTGGGGAGTGCGCAACAGGCGCTGACGTACACGCAGGTGCCGTTGAACGGCGTGTTGAAGACCACCGGGCCCGCGACGCTTCAATCGATCGTCGTCGGACATGACGCCGCGCAGCCGTTGGTCGCCGTCGGTTATACGGTTGCGTTGCCGAACACGTCCGGCGTCGGCGGGGTGGCGGTGTTGTCGTGCCATTGACCGGCCGTTTGCGGTTTGCGTGCCGCACGCTGTCTGTCGCGATGCGCAACAGGCTGACGATTGGCCGCAGACTGCGACGATGGCGGTGAGCGTGGCACGCACCCCAATGCGTGGTGGATATTCGGATTGACGAACCGCGCACTTTGTTCGAAACGGCCGCCCTCGCGGTTCCGCCGCCCGGGCACCTCCCGGCATACGGGTTTCGATTCGTATGTTCCAACCGGCGCGTGGGCTATAAATGGAGGCGTGTACCGGTGCTCGTCGGGCGCCTGCGCGTCTCGCGCAGGGTGGCGTCGCGACTGCCCGGGGGAGGTGCACCGTGGTCTGCCAGACGCTTGCTCGCGCCGTGCTTCGCACCGCGTTGATCGGGGGCGTGCTTGCCGGAATCTTGCCGCCGCCCGCCGCCATCGCCGGCACCGTCGCACCGCCCGCCGCACCGCCCGCGATGAAGGCGCGGCCGCCCGCCGCGCCTTACGCGATGCCGGTCGACTTCCCGGCGATCGTCGAGCGCTACGGCCCGGCGGTCGTGACCATCATGGCCGCCACGCCCGACCCGCAAACCGGCGGCCCGGCCTTTGCCATGCTCGATCCCGACGATCCGCTCGCCGCGTTCTTCCGCCATGGCGCACCGCCGTCCGCGCCGGGGCCGCAGGCACCGGCGCCCGATACCGCGCCGCGTGCGGTGTCCGGCAGCGGCTCGGGTTTCATCGTCAGCGCCGATGGCCTGATCCTCACGTCCGCTCATGTGGTCGACGAGGCGACCGACGTGACGGTGCGGCTCACCGACCGGCGCGAATTCAAGGCGACGGTACTGGCCGTCGATCCGCAAAGCGACGTGGCCGTGCTGCGCGTCGACGCGACGAAGCTGCCGTTCGTGCGCGTCGGCGATTCGTCGAAAGTGCGCGCGGGCGAACCGGTGATGACGATCGGCGCGCCGGACGGCTCGGGCAACACGGTCACGGCCGGCATCGTCAGCGCGACGTCGCGCCGGCTGCCGGACGGCAGCGCGTTTCCGTTCTTCGAAACCGACATCGCACCGAACCCCGACAACTCGGGCGGCCCGGTGTTCAATCGCGCGGGTGACGTGATCGGCATCGCGGTGCAGGTCTATACGGGCGCCGACCGCTACGCGAGCACGACATTCGCCATCCCGATCGCGTTCGCGACGAAGGTGCGCGCCCAGTTGCGTGCGCAACAGCAGGCGCAAGTGCAGGCGCAGCAGGCTCCGCCGCCCGCGGCGGAGGCGTCGTCGGGCAATGCGTTCGGCGTCGACGTGCAGGACGTGGGCGTCGGCCTGGCCGCGGCGTTCGGACTGCCGCGTGCGGCGGGCGCACTCGTCAACGGGGTCGCGCCCGGCTCGCCGGCCGCCGCGGCCGGCCTGAAACCCGGCGACGTGATCGTGAAGGTGGGCGACAAGACGATCGGCCACTCGGCCGAACTGAACGATCTGGCCGGCGCGCTGCCACCGGGCGGCAAGGCGCGGCTGCGCGTGATCCGCAACCGTGCGCCGATGATGCTGACGATCACCGGCGCCGACGACGCGGGTAGCGCGGTCGCCACGGTCGGCATGGCCGCGCCGAAGGCCGCCGCGCGGCCGGGGCCGGGTTCGGGGGCGGGCGATGCAGGCGACCACGGCGACCGCCTCGGCCTGACGATGCACGCGTTGAGCGACGACGAGCGCCGTTCGACCGGGCTCGCGGTCGGGATGATGGTGGATGCGGTGCATGGCCCGGCCGCGCGCGCCGGTATCCAGCCGGGCGACGTGGTGCTGGAGCTCAACGACACGCTGCTCGAGACGCCGGACGACGTACCGACGCTTGAAGCGAGCGGCGGCAGCGTGATCGCCGTGCTGATCCAGCGCAACAACGCGCGGAAGTTCGTGTCGGTGCGCGCGCGTTAGGGCGTTGACGCGGCTGCCGTCGTCCGCCTAACATCGTCCGATATCGCTGGCGGTCCGCCACGCATCCAGGAGCCATTCAGCATGAAAACGGCTTGCTTCATCGTAGTCATCCACAGGCGCAGGGTCCGGTAGCGGGATCGCGCCGGCACCCATGCGCCCCCGACTCGTTCGGGGGCTTTTTTTTGTGTTGCGCACGGCCGTGCGGCCCGTGCGCGGGAGGGCATCCGCTTGTCATCGAACCTGTCGACCGCGTCCGACCCGGCGTCGCCGCGGCACGCCACGCTGATCCTGCTGTGCGCGTTGTCGGTCTTGCCGCTGAGCCTGTTCCTGCCGTCGCTGCCGTCGATCGTGCGCGACCTGCACACCGACTATGCGCTCGTCGCGCTGTCGCTCGGCGGGTATGCGGCGGTGGCCGCATCGCTCGAGTTCGTGACGGGGCCGCTGTCCGACCGGTTCGGGCGGCGGCCGATCGTGCTGACGAGCGTCGCGCTATTCGCGCTCGGGTCGCTCGGTTGCGCGATGGCGGCCGATATCCGCGTGTTTCTCGGCTGCCGGCTGATGCAGGCGGCGATCACGCCGGTCTATCCGGTGTCGATGGCGGCGATCCGCGACACCGGCGGTGGCGCGCGCGCGGCGAGCCGGATCGGCTATGCGGCGATGGCGGCCGCATTCGCGCCGATGCTTGGCCCGACGCTCGGCGGCGCACTCGACCAGACGGTCGGCTGGCGCGCGAGCTTCTGGTTGCTTGGCGGGGTCGGCATCGGGCTGTTCGCCTGGTGCGCGCGCGATCTCGTCGAAACCCATACGCGCCGGTCGTCGAGCTTCGGGCAGCAGCTTCGCGCGTATCCGGCGCTGCTCCGTGCGCGCCGCTTCTGGGCCTATGCGCTGTGCATGGCGTTTTCGACGGGCGCGTTCTATGCGTTCCTGGCCGGCGCGCCGCTTGCCGCGAAAACGCGATTCGGCATCGCGCCGGCGGAGATCGGCGTCTACATGGGGACGATCACGGCCGGTTTCGTGTGCGGCAGCTTGCTGGCCGCGCGGGGCGCGCGCCGCTACGCGCTGGCCACGACGATCCTGGGCGGGCGGGTCGTCGCGTGCGTGGGGCCGCTGATCGGGCTTGCGCTGATGTTCGGCGGCGCGACGCACGCGCTCGCATGGTTCGGGCCGTGCGTGCTGGTCGGCATCGGCAACGGGCTGAGCAACCCGGGCGCCCATGCGGGCGCGGTGTCGGTGCGCCCGGAACTGGCGGGCAGCGCGTCGGGGCTGGCCGGCGCGATGACGATCGGCGGCGGCGCCGCGCTGTCGTCGTTGACGGGCGCGCTGCTGACCGTCGGCAACGCGGGCTACCTGCCGCTCGCGATGATGCTGCTGTCGGCGGCGATCGCGCTGGCGGCCGCCGTGTGCGTGCGGGTGTTCGACGGACAGGACGCCGGGCGGTGAGCGCGGGTGCGCCCCGGTACCGGCGCGCGGCCGAATGACGGACAATCCGCCGCATGCCGGGAGACGACGCACGAGCCGCGCGCCGCGTGTCCCGACGAGCGCAAAAGGCGACTGGACGAGGATGCGATGAGCGACTTTTCTGATTTCCAGCGGGATATTGCCGATGCCGCGAGGGCGACCTTCCGGGCGCTGCGGGCGTTGCACCCGGACGAGCATTTCTACGCGTTTGCGTTGTACACCGACAGCGGTGCGATGACGGTGGTGCCGGCGGCCAATTCGGTCGAAGGGCTGCGCCGGGTCCGCGCGCGGCAGGCGGTGGCGGACGACGACCCGTGGTTCGTGTGGGGCGTGGCCGAGTGGGCGTACGCGGCGGCCGAGGCTTCGCCGTTCAACGCGATCTGCGGCCGGCTGGCCGACGAAGTGCTGAGCCCGCAGTTCGTCCCGTCGCGCTTCAGCGAATTTTCCCGGCAACTGCACGCCGACATGATCGAGGCATTGCGGCTGCTCGATCGCGACGGCGTGTTCGGCACGGGCGATGACCGGGCGGCGATCACGCTGTTCGTGTCGATCAGCGACGACGATGCGGCCGAGGCGCTGGAAAACGCGTCGGCGAAAGCGCTGAATCCGCCGGCCGTCGCCGACGCCTTTCTGCGCCGCTACGACTGACCGGCACCGGGATCTCGCGCGGCGGCCCGGACAGGCGCCGCCGTGCGTGCGGCGTTACGGCTTCGCGCCGACCACGAATTCGAACGTCGCGATGCCGTCGACGCCGCCCGTCACGCGATCGCCCGGCTGCAGCGCGCCGACGCCGGCCGGCGTGCCGGTGAAGATCAGGTCGCCGGCCTTCAGCTCGACCGAGCGCGACACGTACGCGATCACGTCGGGCACGGGCCAGATCATGTCGGCCAGGTCGCCTTGCTGGCGCGTGTCGCCGTTGACCGCGAGCCAGATGCGGCCGGCGGCCGGATGGCCGGTGGCCGTCGCCGCGCGCAGCGCGGTTACGGGGCCCGACGCGTCGAACCCCTTCGCCCAGTCCCACGGCCGGCTCAGCTTCTTCGCTTCGGCCTGCAGGTCGCGGCGCGTCAGATCGACGCCGACGCCGTAGCCCCACACGTGCGACAGCGCGTCGGCCGGGTCGATCGACCGGCCGTCCTTGCCGATCGCGACGACCAGCTCGATTTCATGATGGAGATCGTTCGTCAGCGGCGGATAGGCGACCGTGCCGCTGGCCGGAACGATCGCGTCGGCGGGCTTGGTGAAGAAGAACGGCGGTTCGCGGTCGGGGTCGGCGCCCATTTCGCGGGCGTGGTCGGCGTAGTTGCGGCCGACGCAGAAGACGCGGCGCACCGGAAAGCGCGCGGACGACTGGTCGACTTCGACGGAAGGACGCTCGGCGGCGTCGATGACATAGGCGGACATCGGATGGCCTCGTTCGGTAGGAAGACGGATGGCCGGCGCAGTGGCCGGCATGCGTGCAACGATACCCGACGCGCATGCGCCCGGATGCGACGCAACTGCGTTTTACCGGGACAAAACTACGCGTCGGCGGCCGCCTGCGTGTCGTCGGCGGCGGGCAGCGCGGCGTTCGCGTCGCGGTACGCCTTCGGCGACACGCCGACCCGCGCGCGGAAGCGCCGCGCGAAATACCCTTCGTCGCGGAAGCCGACCGAGCGCGCGATGTCCGCGATGCGCCGGCTGGTGTGGGCCAGCAGCGACTGCGCGAGCGCGATCCGGCGCTCGGTGACGAGATCGGTGAAGGTGCTGCCGGTTTCCTTGCGAACGAGGTGCGCGAGGTAGTTCGGCGACAGGAACGCGGCTTCGGCGGTCGCGGCGAGCGTCAGGTCCTCACGCGTCAGGTTCGCCCGCACGTGGCGCAGCACGCGGGCCAGCGCGTCGCGCCGGCCGGCGCGCTGGGCGCCGCGCTGCGCGAGCTTGTCGAGCGCGCCCGCGTACTGCGTGCAGACGAGCCCGATCAGTTGCAGCAGGTAGCCGCGCAGCAACGTGGTCGAGCCGAAGGTGCGCACGCGATCGGCGTCGAGCATGCACAGCGCGAGGCGGCGCGCTTCGTCGTACGTATCGCCGGTCAGGATGAAATCGAGGTGCTCCTGGAAGCGGAACGGCGTCAGTTCGGGGAAGCGGTGCGCGGGCACGTCCTCGAGATCGAGCGGATCGACGTCGAGATCGGCGCGCAGGAACGCCTGGCTGAAATTGATCACGATGAAGTGCGCGCCTTCCGGATGCGGAATCAGGTGCTCGCGGTGCGGCAGCACGAACGCGAGCGCGCCGCGCGGAAACGGCCGCGTGACGCCGCCGATGCGCTGCTCGGTGTCGCCGCCGAGGTTGAACTGGATCTGGAAATACGCGTGCCGGTGCGGCTCGGTGATCGCCTGGCGCGACGCCTGGTCGCGGATGTAGAAATCGAGCCGGTCGCTGCGTTCGGGCATCCCGTACAGGCGCGGCGGGGCGGTGGAGGGCATGAAGGATTGTGCTGTTCGTGACGCGGTTGAGCCGCGATGGTACAGCGAACCGGGCGCGCCGGGGCCGGGCGCCGGCTCGCGGGCCCCGCTCAGCCTGCCGCGAGCGGCGCGATCCGGCGCCGCAGCTCGGGTACGACCTCGGCGTCGAACCATGGATGGTGCTTGAACCAGGCCTGGTTGCGCGGCGACGGATGCGGCAGCGGCAGGACGGCCGGGCCGTAGTCGCGCCAGGCTTGCACGGTATCGGTCAGCGTCGCCTTGCGGGCGCCGCGCAGGAAATGCCGCTGCGCGTACTGGCCGATCAGCAGCGTGAGCCGGATCGACGGCAGTTCGGCCAGCAGCCGGTCGATCCACAGGGGCGCGCATTCGGGGCGCGGCGGGTTGTCGCCGCTCGCGCCGCGGCCCGGGTAGCAGAAGCCCATCGGCACGATCGCGAAGCGCGTCTCGTCGTAGAAGGTCTCGGCGTCGACGCCGAGCCAGTCGCGCAGCCGCTTGCCGCTCGCGTCGTCCCATGGAATCCCGCTCGCATGGACGCGTGCGCCCGGCGCCTGCCCGACGATCAGGATGCGCGCGTCGCGATGGGCGCGCACGACCGGGCGCGGGCCGAGCGGCAGGTCGGCTTCGCATGCACGGCACGCGCGGATTTCGGTGAGCAGCACGTCGAGCGGCGCGCGCGTTCGTTTCGGCATCGATTCGGAGCGGGGACGGAGTGGCAAGGCGGTGTCGTGCGGGCGGGCAGCGGCCGGGCGCCGTGGCCCGGCGGCACACGCGGGCTGCACCGTGCGGCGCGCGTCACGCCCGTGACGGGCCCGCTGCGCCGCCTTCGGCGACCGCAGCATCATACAACGCGGTTTGCGCGATCGCCGCGGCGATCCCCGCATCGTCGTGCGAACCGTCGAGCATGCCCCAGCGCCGGTATTGCGACAGGAACCACAGGGCCTCGCGCGGATCGGGCCGGTTCACGGCGCCGCCGTCGTGGAAGCGGATCGGCAGCGGCGGCGTGGCGAACGGCCCCGCGCCGTAGTCGCCGAGCAGGCGCGGCGCGATCAGCCGGGCCGGCACGCCGAGTGCGTCGGGCGACGCGAGCCAGTCGGCCGCCTCGCGGCGGTGCGCGGCGCTGTCGAGCCATGCGCACGCATCGACCAGCGTGCGGACCAGCGCACGCGCGGTGGCCGGATACAGCGCGACGAAATCGCGCCGGGTCGCGAGCACCTTCTCCGGATGATCGGGCCAGATCTCGCTCGTGACGGCGACGGTGCGGCCCGCGCCGCACGCTTCGGCCACCGCGTGCCATGGCTCGCCCGCGCAGAAGCCGTCGAGCTCGCCGCCCGCGAGCGCGGCGACCATCTCGGGCGGCGGAATCACGACGCTGCGCACGTCGCGCAGCGGATCGACGCCGTGCGACGCGAGCCACGCGTTCAGCCACATCGCGTGCGTGCCGGTCGGGAAGGTCTGCGCGAGCAGCGGCTTGCGGCCGAGCGTCGCGAACGCGGCACGCACGTTGGCGGTTTCGCGGTAAGCGTCGGCGAGGCCGCCCGACAACGTGATCGCCTGCCCGTTGCGGTTCAGCACCATCAGCGCGGCCATGTCGGCCCGCGGGCCGCCGATGCCGAGCTGCAGCCCGCAGACGAGCCCGTAGAGCGCGTGCGCGGCATCGAGCTCACCGCTGAGCAGCTTGTCGCGCACGGCCGCCCACGACGGCTGGCGGCTCAATTCGAGCGTGAGGCCATGACGCGCGCCGAGATTCAGGCGCTGCGCGACGATCAGCGGGGCCGCGTCGCTCAGCGCGACGAACCCGAGGCGAAGATGCGCGCGTTCCGGCGCGGCGGGCGGAGAGGTATGCATGGCACTCATGACTGGGGTGACGCGTCGAGCAATTGTCGCGCGACGTCGACGATGCGCAGGCCCTGATCCATCGCGCGCTTGCGCAGCGCCGCATACGCATCGTGTTCGGACAGCTTGCGCTGGTCCATCAGCACGCGTTTCGCGCGGTCGATCAGCTTGCGTTCCTCGAGTTCGCGCTCGACGTCGGCCAGCCGGCGGCGCAGCGCGTCGTCGTGCGAGAAGCGCGCGAGCGCGACTTCGAGAATCGGCGCGAGGCGCTCGGCCGACAACCCTTCGACGAGATACGCGCTGACGCCCGCGCCGACCGCCGCGCGGATCAGTTCCTGGTCGGCGTCGTGGCTGAACATCAGCACGGGGCGCGGCGCGGTCGCATGCATGACGGCGAGCTGTTCGAGCGTGTCGCGCGATGGCGAATCGGTATCGATGATCACGACGTCCGGGCGTTGCTCCTCGACGGCCGCCGGCAGGCGCGCGGGCGTCGCGACGTCGTTCAGCATCTCGTAGCCGAGGCGCGCGAGCGCATTGCCGAGTTCGCCGATCGGCTTGTCGGTATCGGTGACGAGCAGCACGCGCAGGCGGACGGGCAGGGCGGACGAACTCATGAGGCGGGCGACAGGGGCAGCGATGCGTCGGTGCAAGGGGCGAACGAGGCAGTCGGGCCGCACGCGCGGCCGGGGGTGAACGAAACGGGGAGCGGCCGAAGCCGCGCGATGCCGCCCATGTCAGGCGGCCCGCGGCAGCGCCGCGCCGATTGCCGCGTCCGCCTCCTGCGCGGCCGTTTCGCCGATCGCGCCGCCGACGAGGATCACGGCCGGGCTGCCGAGCCGCGCGGTTTCGATGCCGCTTGCGAGCGTGTCGAGCGTGCCGGTCCAGCGACGCTCTTCGGGCGTACCGGCCCATTGCACGGCCGCCGCCGGCGTCGACGCGGGGAGCGCGGCGAGCAGGCCCGCCGCGATGCTGTCGACGCGGCTCATTCCCATGTAGATCGCGAGCGTGGTGCCGGTCGCCGCGAGCCGGGCCCAGTCGGGTTCGCCGTGGTCCTGGCGATGCGCGGTGACGAACGTGACGCCCTGGCAGTGTTCGCGATGCGTGAGCGAGATGCCGAGGCTCGCGGCGGCCGCGAATCCCGACGAGATGCCGTTGACGATCTCGACCGGAATCGCGGCCGCGCGCAGCGTCGCGAGTTCTTCGCCGGCGCGCCCGAACAGCAGCGCATCGCCGCCTTTCACGCGCACCACGTGCGCGCCGCGCAGCGCATGGCGGCGCATCAGTTTCTCGATGAACGCCTGCGGCGTGGAGCGGCAGCCGCCGCGCTTGCCGACGCGGATCACGCGCGCCTGCGGCGCGAGTTCGACGATGCCGGGCGCGACGAGATCGTCGAGCAGCAGCACGTCGGCGGCGGCCAGCGCCTTCACCGCCTTCAGCGTGAGGAGATCGGGGTCGCCGGGGCCGGCGCCCAGCAGCGTGACTTTGCCTGTCGTCATGTCGTGTTCCTGTGCCGCATCGCATGCCTGCGGCGGTCTGCTTCGCGTTGTTGCTCGGCGGCGGCGGGCGGTCGAAACGCACCGGCATCCGGCCGTGCCGTGCACGGGGGGACGCCGTTGTCCGGAAAGGCTCGCCGTGAAGGGCGGGCCGGGTTTGCGGGGACTGCCCACCGGCGCCGTTGCCGGTGTAGTGAAGGTTCAGCAATATCCGGGCCAACCGGCGCGACGATGGCGCCTTTGCGCGACGCGGCGCACCGTGCGATGGCCGCGAGCGGGCATGTGCTCGCGACGCGCGAGCAGTCGCGATGCCGCATCGGCGTGCAGCGTGCCGCGCCCGCGCGCACCGCGATGCCGCACGACGACAGTGCTGCAGCGCACCACATCTGTGCCTCGGTGCATCGCGACGGAGAGCGCGTCGCGCGTCGCGGTGACGTGCCCGATACCCGCTGCGCCTTGTGCGGTGGGGTTCCCGGCGCGATTGACGCCGACATGGCACGTGGCTTGCATTAGCTCGTTCGGGCGGGTCAATGGCGATCCGTCCGCAGTACCGAATACCGAAGCGCCCGGCAACGGGCTTCATGGGCAACGGCGTCCTACGTATCAGGTCTCGACGAGACCGGGTGCGCAGGACGCCGTTTTTCGTTTGGCGGATGACATGACCGACAAAGCTACCCGTATCGATCTCTTCAGCCTCCGCACCGCGCCGATGCGCGCGTTCCATCTGACGTGGATGGCGTTCTTCGTATGCTTCTTCGCGTGGTTCGCGTGCGCGCCGCTGATGCCGCTGATCGCGCGCGAATTCCATCTCACCGCGGCGCAAGTCGCCAACATCAACATCGCCGCGGTGGCCGCGACGATCGCCGTGCGGCTGCTGGTCGGCCCGCTGTGCGACCGCTTCGGCCCGCGCCGCGTGTATGCGGGCCTGCTGCTGCTCGGCGCGATCCCCGTGTTCGCCGTGTCGTTCACGCACGACTACCTGTGGTTCCTGATCTGCCGGCTCGGCATCGGCGCGATCGGCGCGGGCTTCGTGATCACGCAATACCACACGTCGGTGATGTTCGCGCCGAACGTGGTCGGCACCGCGAACGCGACGACGGCCGGCTGGGGCAATGCCGGCGCGGGCGCGACGCAGGCGCTGATGCCGCTGCTCGTTGCCGCGGGGCTGATGCTCGGCTTCGGCGAGGATGCGTCGTGGCGCATCGCGCTGGTCGTGCCGGGCGTGGCGATGCTCGTGATGGCGTGGGCGTACTGGCGCTTCACGCAGGACTGCCCGCAAGGCGATTTCGTCGCGCTGCGCAAGGAAGGCGTGACGATCGACAGCGGCAAGAAGGGCGGCTGGGCGAGCTTCTTCGCGGCGTGCGGCAACTATCGCGTGTGGATGCTGTTCGTCACGTACGGCGCGTGCTTCGGCGTCGAGGTGTTCATCCACAACATCGCCGCGCTGTACTACGTCGACCACTTCAAGCTGTCGTTGAAGGACGCCGGTTTCGCGGTCGGGATGTTCGGCTTGCTCGCGCTGTTCGCCCGCGCGCTCGGCGGCTGGCTGTCCGACAAGATCGCCGCGCGCCGCAGCCTCGACGTGCGCGCGACGCTGCTGTGCGCGCTGATCATCGGCGAAGGGCTCGGGCTGATCTGGTTCTCGCATGCGCAAGGCATCGGCATCGCGCTCGTCGCGATGCTGACCTTCGGCCTCTTCACGCACATGGCGTGCGGCGCGACCTACGCGCTGGTGCCGTTCATCGACCGCAAGGCGCTCGGCGGCGTCGCGGGGATCGTCGGTGCGGGCGGCAACGTCGGCGCGGTCGCCGCGGCTTTCCTGCTGAAGGGTGTCGGCGACGTCCAGCAGGCGCTGAGCCTGCTCGGCCTGGCGGTCACCGCGACCGCCTTGTGCGCGATGGCCGTGCGCTTCAGCGAAGAACACAAGGCGCGCGAAGCCGAGCTGCGCGATCGCGCGCTGGCCGCCGCCAACGCCGCGAACTGATCGACCGAAGGAACCGCCATCATGAAACTCATCGTCATCGGCCACGGCATGGTCGGCCACAAGCTTCTCGAATGCGTCGCGGCGGAGGCCGGCGCGCCGCAGGTCACGGTGCTCGGCGAGGAACCGCGCGCGGCCTACGATCGCGTGCATCTGTCCGAATTCTTCGCGGGCAAGTCGGCGGACGATCTGTCGCTCGTCGAACCCGGCTTCTTCGAGCGTCATCCGCAGTTCGACCTGCGCCTGAACGCGCAGGTCGCGTCGATCGACCGCGCCGCGCATACGGTCACGCTCGTGTCGGGCGAAACGCTCGCGTACGACAAGCTGGTGCTCGCCACGGGCTCGCGTCCGTTCGTGCCGCCGGTGCCGGGCCGCGATCGCGCCGGCTGCTTCGTGTACCGGACGATCGAGGACCTCGAGGCGATGCAGGCGTGCGGCGCGCACGCGAAGCGCGGCGTCGTGGTCGGCGGCGGCCTGCTCGGCCTCGAATGCGCGAAGGCGCTGCGCGACATGGGGCTCGACACGCACGTCGTCGAATTCGCGCCGCGCCTGATGGCCGTGCAGGTCGACGACGGCGGCGGCCGGATGCTGCGCGCGAAGATCGAGGCGCTCGGCGTGACCGTGCATACCGGCAAGAACACGCTCGAAATCGTCGACGGCGACGAAGGCACGCACCGGATGGCGTTCGCCGACGGCACGCATCTCGACACCGACATGATCGTGTTCTCGGCCGGTATCCGGCCCCGCGACGAACTGGCCCGCGCGTGCGGGCTCGACATCGGCCCGCGCGGCGGCGTCGCGATCGACGACGCGTGCCGCACGAGCGACGCCGACATCTACGCGATCGGCGAATGCGCGGCCTGGAACGGCATCGTGTACGGCCTCGTCGCGCCCGGCTACGACATGGCGCGCGTGGTCGCGAAGCAACTCGCGGGCGGCGCCGACGAAGCGGCGGCCGCGTTCGCGGGCGCCGACATGAGCACCAAGCTGAAGCTGATGGGCGTGGACGTCGCGAGCATCGGCGACGCGCACGGCACGACGGCCGGCAGCCGCACCTACCAGTACGCGGACGAGCGCCGCCAGGTCTACAAGAAGCTGGTGGTGTCCGACTGCGGCAAGTTCCTGCACGGCGCGGTGATGGTTGGCGATGCGGCCGAGTACGGCACGCTGCTGCAGATGATGCTGAACCGCATCGAGTTGCCCGAATCGCCGGAATTCCTGATCCTGCCGTCGTCGGACGGCGCCGCGAAGCCGGCGATCGGCGTCGATGCGCTGCCGGAAGGCGCGCAAATCTGCTCGTGCAACAACGTGTCGAAGTCGCAGATCTGCGCGGCGGTGGCCGACGGCGCGACGAGCCTCGGCGCGCTGAAGACGTGCACGGGCGCCGGCACGTCGTGCGGCGGCTGCGTGCCGCTCGTCACGCAGATCATGAAGGCCGAGATGAAGAAGCAGGGCCTCGCGGTCAACAACCATCTGTGCGAGCACTTTCCGTATTCGCGCCAGGAGCTGTTCCACCTGATTCGCGTCGAGCGCATCACGACGTTCGACGCACTGCTGCACAAGCACGGCCGCGGGCTCGGCTGCGACGTGTGCAAGCCGGCCGTCGCGGGCATCCTCGCGTCGTGCTTCAACGAGTTCGTGCTGAAGAAGGAGCACGCGGGGCTGCAGGATTCGAACGACTACTACCTCGCGAACATCCAGCGCGACGGCACGTATTCGGTCGTGCCGCGCATGCCGGGCGGCGAAGTCACGCCGGAAGGGCTGATCGCGGTCGGCCAGGTCGCGAAGAAATACGGCCTGTACACGAAGATCACCGGCGGCCAGCGCGTCGACTTGTTCGGCGCGCGCGTCGAGCAACTGCCGTCGATCTGGGAGGAGCTGATCGCGGCCGGTTTCGAATCGGGTCACGCGTACGGCAAGGCGCTGCGCACCGTGAAATCGTGCGTCGGGTCGACGTGGTGCCGCTACGGCGTCGACGATTCGGTCGGCCTCGCGATCGATCTGGAGAACCGCTACAAGGGGCTGCGCGCGCCGCACAAGATCAAGTTCGGCGTGTCCGGCTGCACGCGCGAGTGCGCGGAAGCGCAGGGCAAGGACGTCGGCGTCATCGCGACCGAGAAAGGCTGGAACCTGTACGTGTGCGGCAACGGCGGGATGAAGCCGCGCCACGCGGAGCTGCTCGCGTCCGACCTCGATCGTGCGACGCTGGTCCGCTACATCGACCGCTTCCTGATGTTCTACGTGCGCACGGCGGATCGCCTGCAACGCACCAGTGTCTGGCGCGACAACCTCGAAGGCGGCCTCGACTACCTGGTCGACGTCGTCGTGCACGACAAGCTCGCGATCGCCGACGAACTCGAAGCCGACATGCAGCACGTGATCGATACCTACGAGTGCGAGTGGAAGAAGGCCGTCACCGATCCCGACACGCGCAAGCGCTTCCGCCACTTCGTGAACAGCGACGCGCCGGATACGACCATCGAGTTCGTCGAGACGCGCGGCCAGATCCGGCCCGCGACGCCCGGCGAGCGCGCGGGCGGCAAGCCCGTGCCGATCCCCGTCGTCGCCGCGGCGGCGACCCGAGCCGCGACCGAAACCGCCACCGCGTGACCGACATCCGCCACCTTGCAAGGAGCCCATCATGAACGATCGCCTTCCGCTGTCCTGGACCCGTGTATGCCCGCTCGACGACATCGTGCCGAACACCGGCGTGTGCGCGCTCGTCAACGGCGAGCAGATCGCGGTGTTTCACGTCGCGCATGCCGACGGCGGCGTGTTCGCGATCGACAACGTCGATCCCGTATCGCAGGCCGCCGTGATGTCGCGCGGACTGATCGGCAGCCTCGGCGAGCGCGTCGTGGTCGCGTCGCCGCTGTACAAGCAGCACTTCGACCTGCGTACCGGCGAATGCCTGGAAGCGCCCGAGCAGTCGGTGAACGCGTATCCGTCGCGGGTCGAGGACGGCTTCGTGTGGGTCGCGGCCTGACCGTCCCGGAGCCGCCCATGACCGCGACCCCCGTCAAGAGCGTGTGCCCGTACTGCGGTGTCGGCTGCGGCATGGTGCTGCACGTCGAGGAGGGCGAAGTCGTCAAGGTGTCCGGCGACGCCGACCATCCGACCAACTTCGGGCGGCTGTGCACGAAAGGTTCGTCGGCGCACGTCGCGCTGCGCCGCTCGGGGCGGCTCGATCGCGCGTTCGTGCGCCGCGCGCGCGAGGACGACCTCGTGCCGCTGCCGGCGCGCGACGCGATCGCCGAGACCGCGCGCCGGCTGCGCGCGGTGCTCGATGCGCACGGGCCCGATGCGCTGTCGTTCTACGTGTCGGGGCAGCTGTCGATCGAGGCGCAATACCTCGTCAACAAGCTCGCGAAGGGCTTCGTCGGCACCAACAACATCGAGTCGAACTCGCGCCTGTGCATGGCGAGCGCGAGCACCGGCTACAAGCAGTCGCTCGGCGCGGACGGCCCGCCCGGGTCGTACCAGGATTTCGATCGCGCGAACCTGTTCTTCGTGATCGGCGCGAACATGGCCGACTGTCACCCGATCCTGTTCCTGCGGATGATGGATCGCGTGAAGGCCGGCGCGAAGCTGATCGTCGTCGATCCGCGCCGCACCGGCACCGCCGACAAGGCCGACCTGTTCCTGCAGATCCGGCCGGGCACCGATCTCGCGCTGGTCAACGGGCTGTTGCATCTGCTGCATGCGAGCGGCCGCACCGACGCCGCGTTCATCGACGCGTACACCGAAGGCTGGGACGCGATGCCCGCGTTCCTCGCCGACTACACGCCCGAGCGTGTCGCCGGGATCACCGGGCTCGCGGAAGCCGACATCCGCACGGCCGCGCAATGGATCGGCGACGCGCCGGAATGGACGAGCTGCTGGACGATGGGGCTCAACCAGAGCACGCACGGCGTGTGGAACACCAACGCGATCTGCAACCTGCATCTCGCGACCGGCAGGATCTGCCGCCCGGGCAGCGGGCCGTTCTCGCTGACCGGCCAGCCGAACGCGATGGGCGGGCGCGAGATGGGCTACATGGGGCCGGGGCTGCCGGGCCAGCGCTCGGTGGCGTCCGACGACGACCGCCGCTTCGTCGAGACCCTGTGGCGCGTGCCGGCCGGCACGCTGCGCAAGGACACCGGCAACGGCACGGTCGACCTGTTCGAACGGATGGCGGCCGGCGACATCAAGGCGTGCTGGATCGTCTGCACGAACCCGGTCGCGACCGTGCCGAGCCGGCGCACCGTGATCGCCGGGTTGCAGGCCGCGGAGCTCGTGATCGCGCAGGACGCGTTCCTCGACACCGAGACCAACCGCTACGCGGACATCCTGCTGCCCGGTGCGCTGTGGGCCGAGGGCGACGGCGTGATGATCAACTCCGAGCGCAACATGACGCTGATGCGCGCGGCGGTCGCGCCGCCCGGCGACGCGCTGCCCGACTGGCGCATCGTCGCGGAAGTCGCGCGCGCGATGGGGTTCGGCGACGCGTTCGACTATGCGTCCGCGGCCGACGTGTTCGACGAGATCGTCCGTTTCTCGAACCCCGCAACCGGCTACGACCTGCGCGGCGCGAGCCACGCGGCGCTGCGCGACGGGCCTGTGCAGTGGCCGGTCGCGCCGGGCACCGCGCGCGCGCGGCACCCGATCCGCTACCTGAACGACGGCGTGAACCAGCCGCTGCGGGCCGCAGCCGACGGCGGCGACGCCCCGCGCATCGCGTTCCCGACGCCGTCGGGCAAGGCGCGCTTTTTCGCGCGGCCGCACGTCGATCCGGCCGAGCTGCCGGACGACACGTTCCCGATCGTGCTGAACACCGGGCGGCTGCAGCATCAGTGGCACACGATGACGAAGACCGGCAAGGTCGCGATGCTGAACAAGCTCAACCCGCGCCCGTTCGTCGAACTGCACCCGGACGATGCGAGCGCGCTCGGCATCGCCGCGAAGGACAGCGTCGAGATCCGTTCGGCGCGCGGCCGCGCGGTGCTGCCGGCCGTCGTGACCGAGCGCGTGCGGCGCGGCAACTGTTTCGCGCCGATGCACTGGAACGACGTATACGGCGACGACCTGTGCATCAACGCGGTGACGAACGACGCGATCGACCCCGAATCGCAGCAACCCGAACTGAAATACTGCGCGGTCGCGCTGACGCGGGTCGAAACCGATGCGTTCGCGCCGGTCGACGACGACACCGCGCAACCCGATGCATGCGCCGACGACGCGCGGCCCGCGCCGGCGATGATGCACGCGACTGCTTCACAGGAATCCGACATGGCAGACATCGACACTTTCGCGGCCGCGCTCGGCGTCGCCGATCTCGCCCCGCCGCCGCTGACCGACACCGAGCGGCTGTACGTGGCGGGCCTCGTCAGCGGGCTGAAGGCGAGCGCTGGCCGTCGCGAAGGCAGCGTACCCGTGCTGCCGGCCGGCGCGCCGTTGACGCCGCCCGTGCGGTTCTGGCTCGACGGCATGCTCGCGGGCCTGTTCAGCCGCGTGCTGCCTGCCGGTGCGCAGACCGGCGCGGCGCCCGCG
>FTHQ01000074.1_pt1 | contig 79999 bp, 63 predicted proteins | sample 1641001 | NCBI WGS metagenome assembly FTHQ01 (sample SAMEA3914872, study PRJEB12502) | metagenome | biome: forest; material: soil | place: Canada | collected 2011-07-03 | depth 0.3 m | reverse complement strand
CCGGATGCGCCGGTTCGCATCGGCTATCTGCCGATCACCGACGCGGCCCCGCTGCTGGTCGCCCACAACAACGGCTATTTCGCGTCCGAAGGGCTGACGGTCGAGCAACCGAAGCTGCTGCGTAGCTGGGCGCAGCTCGTCGAGGCGTTCCTGTCCGGCCAGGTCAACGTCGTGCACCTGCTGTCGCCGATGACGCTGTGGGCGCGCTACGGCAGCCGCGCGCCGGCGAAGGTGGTGGCATGGAATCACGTGAACGGCTCCGGGCTGACGGTCGCGCCCGACATCGACTCGCTGCGCGATCTCGGCGGCAAGACCGTCGCGGTTCCGTTCTGGTACTCGATTCACAACGTCGTGCTGCAGGACATGCTGCGCGGGCAGGGGCTCGTCCCCGTGCTCAAGCGGCGCGGCACGCCCGCGGCGAACGAGGTCAACCTCGTCGTCATGGCGCCGTCGGACATGCTGCCCGCGCTCGCCGCGCGCCAGATCGCCGGGTATATCGTCGCGGAGCCGTTCAACGCGACCGCGGAATTGATGAAGATCGGCAAGATCCTGCGTTTCACCGGCGATGTCTGGAAGAACCATGCGTGCTGCGTCGTGTTCATGCACGAGCAGGATCTGACGCAGCGCCCCGCGTGGTCGCAAAAGGTCGTCAACGCGATCGTGAAGGCGCAGCTGTGGGCGCGCTCGCATCCGCAGGAAACCGCGCAACTGCTGTCGAAGGACGGCACGCACCGCTATTCGCCGCACACGCTCGCGTCGCTCGATCGCGTGCTGGTGCCGTCGGCGTCGCTGGCCGATACCTATCGGGCGAGCGGCGCGATCCGCCACGCCGACTGGCACGCGAAGCGGATCGACTTCCAGCCGTATCCGTTCCCGAGCTATACCGAGGCGCTGGTGCAGCGGCTGAAGCGGACGGTGGTCGACGGCGACAGCGCATTCCTCGCGTCGCTCGATCCGGCGTTCGCGGCCCGCGACCTGGTCGACGACCGGTTCGTGCGCAAGAGCATCGACGCGGTGGGCGGGCTGACCGCGTTCGGTCAATCGGGCGGGTTCCGCCGCGAGGAGATCGTCGTTGTCTGATGCGCTTGCTACCCGCCGCTCGTCCGCACCCGGCACGCGCCGGACCGGCGGCGCCCGTTCCCCGGCACATGCGGCCGCGGGATGGCTCGGCGTGGCCGGGCTCGTGGCGACGGTCGTGGTCTGGTGGGCCGCGATCCATGCGTTGACCGAGCCTGGCTCGCTCGGCCGGCAGTTCGCGCCGGACAGCGCGCTCGTCAGCCTGCGCTCGCTATGCGCAGACGATCATCTGCTCGAACACGCGCTCGTCAGCCTGCGACGCATCGGCGTCGGGCTCGGCGCGGCGCTGCTGGCCGGCGTCCCGCTCGGCTTGTTGCTCGGCCGCGTGCAATGGGTCGAGCGGATGCTGTCGCCGACGTTCCAGTTCCTGCGCATGGTGTCGCCGTTGTCGTGGATGCCGCTTGCGGTCATGTCGTTCGGCATCGGCGACCGCGCGATCTACTTCCTGCTCGGGTTCGCCGCGTTGTGGCCGGTGCTGATGAGCACGGCGGCCGGCGTCAAGCAGATCGACCGGCGCTGGCTGCAACTCGGCGCAAGCCTCGCGGCCACCCGCCGCGAGCTGCTGGTCCATATCGTGCTGCCCGCGATCGCGGGGCCGCTGCTCAACGGCACCCGGCTCGCGATCGGCATCCTGTGGATCGTGCTGGTGCCGGCCGAGATGCTCGGCGTCAACGCGGGCCTCGGCTACCTGATCCTCGATACGCGCGACCGGCTCGCGTACGCGGAGCTGACCGCGGTGATCGTCGTCATCGGCGCGCTGGGTTTCGTACTCGATGGCATCACTCGGTTGCTAGCCCGCGCTTTGCTTGCACCGGGACACTAGTACGGTCAAAGATAAATCCCGAAGGCGACGCGCACCAACGGACGAGCGTCTTCAGATGTGTAGTGGGAAGCGAAGATCGTAACCGTACGTCGGGTACGATTCTTCGCTCTAGCAAATGTGTGCCCGAGTCCAACTCGAAAGGTATCTCGCGAAGCTCGGGTTATCGGCTACATCAACGGCTTGAAACTAAAGGTGTCCTGCCTCGTGAATCTCAACGCCGGGGATTAATCATGCAGTCGGCCAGCACGGTTCCCGGGAGATCTATTCGACCCACGATGCACGAATAGCCTATTAAGGCAGAGCGTTATAGTGAGCCATTGCGCCGTCGCGATAGGAACGAACCATCGTTTCCATCATGCCCTCGAACGCGGAGACCAGTTGAGGCCCAACACTCTGTGGCGTCCCAGTCTTGTAAGGCGGATGCGGGTCATACTCGATGATCAGTTCCGCTAACTGTGCGGCCGGCTCGCCGAACGCCTTCGCCGCGACGAGCAGCGACGCCTCGAAACTGCCGATCCCTGGCCCAGCGGTGTAGAGGTTCCCGTCGACGACCGTGCCGCCGCCCTCGCGAACGACCTCGGACGCCCCCAGACTCTCGACGATCGATAGCGAGTTGTAGCTCGACGTCACTCGCTTACCTTTGAGCAGGCCCGCGGCGCCGAGAAGCACTACTCCGTTGCAGATACCGATAACGTATTTCGCGTCCTTCGCCTTGTCCGCGACGAAATTGACAACCTCGGGATCGTTCTGAATTTCAGGCGGAAGCATTGGTACCGCGAGCACGTCCACATCCGGGCATGTTGAAAACGTCTCGTTCGGCTTGGTCCACCACGACGGGAAACCTTCAACGAGGTCATAGTTCTTCCAAACCAATAGGATTTCGGCCCCGGGCATCAACCCGAACACCGTCTGTACGCCCACCATATCCATCGGGATAAATCCCGGTCCGACTACGATGGCAACCCGAAATGGTCTCTCCGCCCGCGCTGCAAGATCTTCCCGCAGAGCTCTGACCGACGGGAGGTCCGTCTCTCTCGGCAAATTGTCTTTCATCCTTCTTCCTTTTCGAATTCAATCCAGACAAAGCGTCGTCGCCGGCCGGCTACTCAAGTCGCACCGCTCGACGCCCCTTCGGCAGATCAGTGTCGCGTGCGACCTTCCCCAAGCTCGTTAGCGAACTTCCGAATGCGGGCAGAGATCTCGGTCGGCGCCTCAAGAGGCGACAGATGGCCGACCCCGGGGAGAATTTCGAGCCGAGCGTGCGCAACACGGGGCAGAAGTTCTGCTTGAAGTGTCTCGACACGGTCGACCTGGTCTCGTTCGCCGGCGATCACCAGGACAGGGATATCGATCGCTGCGACGTCGGCGGTAATGTCTTCCTTCATTGCGATGTTCGGCCATGCAAACTTCGCATTCGGTGCTCCGCGGAGACTATCCTCGATGACCTGTTCACGAAGCTCGGCAGCAAGCTGACTACCCGTCAACACGTTGTCGAGCACCCAGCTGATCGACTCCCGTGAATCGTAAGCGCCCGTCATTGTCGTACGTTGCTCCTCGGACAGCGCCATCGGGGACGGCGGCGACGGTGCGACCAGCACCAGTCCCTCCAAACCCTTGAGGCGACGCGACGCAATGAGCTGCGCGACCTTTCCCCCCATCGAATGGCCCACGAGAATGTAGCGCGACAGCCCCAGACCCTCGATTACACCCTGCGCGTCATCAGCCAGATGCGAGATCGAGTAGCCTGCCTTGGGCGCCTCCGAGTTCCCCCAGCCGCGATGATCGGTCGCGACGGTCCGGAACTCGTTCGACAAGTCGTCCGTAACCATACTCCACGTGCGCGACGATCCGCCCCAGTAGTGGAGGAAGACCACTGCCACGTCGCCATGCCCCTTGTCGGCGACGCGAATTCGTACGCCGTTTGATTGAATATCCGTTGCCATCCTTGCTGCACTCCATGTCCACTACCGATTGCGACACGACCCACGCTGACTGCGCCAGCGTTGAATCCGTAGCGGCATCGTAAAAGTTGGTGCCCCTAGAGACAATTCACGTTTCGAGATATGCAGTCGATAATGTAGGTATCGAATCGGCGAGACGCTCATGGATCAATTCACATGCATCAATGTCTTTGTGGCCGCAGTTGACGAAGGTAGCCTCGCTGCGGCGGCGCGGCGCTTCGGTTTTTCCGCAGCTATGGCCGGCAAGTACGTCAGCGAACTGGAGTCCACGCTAAATGCGAGACTTCTTCAACGCACCACCCGACGTTTAAACCTGACCGATGTCGGCCGAGCCTACTACGACCGATGTGTACAAATTCTGGATGCCCTTGCCGAAGCAAACCGCGAGGCAAGTGACTCTCAGACCATTGCACGCGGAGTCCTGCGAATTGCGGCGCCTGTCACGTTTGGCGCGTTGCATTTGGGCAATGTGGTTGCGCGCTACATGGAGCGCCACCCTCATGTCAATGTCGACGTTTCGCTGAGCGATCGTTATGTGAATCTGCTAGAAACGGGAGCGGACCTTGCAATCCGAATTGGAACGCTTGCCGACTCCAGCATGGTCGCGCGGAAGATTGCTCCCTGCCGCATGATTGTGTGTGCATCTCCAGCGTACTTGAAACGTCACGGCACACCGCATACGCCGGAGGAATTAGGACAAGCACAACGCCTTACTTTCAGCGAGGCTGTTTCGAGCGGGGACTGGACGCTCAGGGACGAGAAAGACCGGCCCCATGTCATCGATGGAACCTGTCGTATGTCGGCAAATAACATGCAGATGCTACTTGCCTCAACGCTTGCTGGCGCAGGTATAGCTTACGGCCCGACGTTTGTTTTCGGTAAGTACGTTGCGCGTGGCGAACTGGTTGCCTTATTGCCCACGTACCGCACGACGGAATTGACGATTCAGGCTGTCTATCCCAGCACGCGCCATGTCCCACTCAAAGTTCGCGAATTCATTGATGATCTCGTCGAGTCGTTTGGAGACGAACCATCCTGGGACAATTGGCGTCAGGTGTGACACGAGACTGCGGCGAAACGCCAAAGGGTTCACCCGAGAACGGTGAATTGATCATCGCCCCAGGCGTCGGCGATTCAATCACACTTGGACGCGACTTCTAGCTGTGGTGAAGCCGCTCGACGTCGCACCAGTGATTTTTGCATTGTGGTATCCACCAGGAAAAGGCGCCAAGCTCAAATGACGCCTTTGCCGCGAGCCCGTTTCTCACGGGCGCTCAACTCCGATGGATCGACTCCTGTTACCTTACTTCCGGACCATCGGAATCTGCAGATTAGTCGGTCGGTTGAGTTCGGTATCGAAGCCCCGACCATCTATGTTTCGAGCACCCCAGAACATCATCCCGTGCGAAAGGTAAACCAGATCGTATTCCTTAAAATACTTTCCGGCTGACAGACCGAGAGGGACAAAGTCCTTGTCGAAGACGCTCTGAGTCTGCCCGATCTCCCATTTCGCGTAACCATGAGAAGCGACCGTATTCAGCACGTTCGCAAACCCTTGCATCAAGGGTGTCACCGAATAGGCCTCATCAGCAATGAAATCCACCTTCTGCGCGCCCGGCGCAATCGGGTGCTCGCCGCGCCAAAGCATGTGACCCTTGATCTGCATCCGCGCAAGGGGTGCCTTTCCATAAGGATCCGCAAAGGTCACAACGGTTAACTCAAACCGGTTATCCGGCAACGCTTTGAAGTCACGCGCGGAGATAAAACGGTTTGATCGTGCCGTCGGCATTCTTTTGGGCGCTTGGGCGGACTTCCGGTGCGATGCTGGTCCATTCACCAAGCACTGCTTGCTGCGTCTGTTCGAGTGACATCGGTGCAACTCCTTGTGAAGCAGATGATGACGCGGAATTAGGAAGCGTTGAGCAGGCGGTGAACACGGGCGACAGGAGCGCCAAGATAACGAGAACAGAGCGACGTGTAAGCATCGTGGAAGTCCCCTTGGGCGATTATGATGGTCGTCATAGTAGCATGCACTATGCTACCCATCATAGTTGACCTGCCCCCTTCAATAGGGCCAATGGGCTTCTAGCAAAGTCCCTTTAAACCAGCTCCTGGAAAGCGGCAGGAGCATCCGCGGTTGCCCGATGTTTCGCCGCAAACTCTGACGGCGCAAGGTAGTTCAGTGCACTGTGCGGCCGTTGCTCGTTGTAGTCCTGACGCCATGCCGCGATGACAGCCCGAGCGTGCGCGAGCGTCGTGAACCAGTGCTCGTTAAGGCATTCGTCGCGGAATTTGCCGTTGAACGATTCGATGTACGCATTCTGCGTTGGCTTGCCCGCCTGAATCAACTTCAGAGTGACGCCGTTCGCATATGCCCACTGGTCAAGCGCGCGGCTCGTAAATTCGGGTCCCTGGTCTGTTCGCACCGCCTTGGGATAGCCACGGAAGCGAGCTGCACGGTCCAATGCTCCCGAGCGACATATAAACCTGAGATACCATGGTCGACGACGATGTCGACAGCCTCTTTCGTGAAATCGTCGACGACGGTCAGGCACTTCACGCGCCGGCCGTTGGAAAGCGCATCCATCACGAAATCGATTGACCACACCTCGTTGGGTGCGCCTGGCAATGCCAGTTGCTCGCGCTCAATCATTACGCCGTGCCGACGTGCAACGGCCGACACCGATGCTCCCGGCTCCAATGTTTCCTGCACGATGGCGATTTTTTCTTGCGCCGTGCGCCGCCGACGGCGCTCCGGCTCGGTCAGAATTTCGATGCTTTCCACGTAATGACCAGGCTTACTGATAGGCACAAGACTATCCCTTATTTTAAGAGAGTCCTCGTGTCCTCAGATACGTGGGGCCGCTCCAATAGCAGATTAAAAGCCACGGCGGAAAATACATCTATATTCCCCGTCGTGGCCGATGCTTCATGTCGTTCTCGCTCGATCTAGTCACTCTGACCAATATCGAACTTAGTTGCATTTACATCCACCTCATCGGACAGTACATACACGGGACAAGTCGCTACTCGTCTCGTTCATTTCAGCCTCAACACGCGGACGTCCCGTCTTCCCTTTCTTCGGCACCTGGCCCATGTCGAACGTTCGGATACGATTGGCACTCTTGAGCATCAGGTACTGCTCCGACTTGGCGAGATACACGAGGTTCTTACGCAGCGCTTCTCGCTTCTTCGTGTCCTTCCAGTCGATCTGCCCCACACCAACACCGTGGCCGCGCTTCTCATAGCTTCTCTTCAACCACGCGGCATTGCTGTTCCAGTAATCGCCCTTGCCTTCAGTGACTACGTTCACCCAATACTCACTGATCTGCTTGGCAATATGCTCGTCGTGGTTGTGCTCTGCCGAGTAGAACAAGATCACATGCAAATGCAAGCCCGTGTCCTCGCCTTGTTCGATAGCCCATACGTAGTTCGCAATACCTGACATCAACGTATTAAACCGACGAGCGGCGAAGAAGCGGTCACGATGCTGCTGGATCACTTCCGGCGTAATCCAGCGACGAAACTGAGGTTTGTAGCGCAACGTCAATGACAGCACCAACCAACGCGATCTACCCGTCTCCTTCGAGAACATGGCCTCCTCCAACGCGAGTACATTTGTCTTATTCTTCCTTGCGTTTGCCTCTCTTAGTCGTTCACGCTCCTTGAATGCACGCGACTGGCAACGCTCACGAATCTGCTCGATCAGGATATTGAACGCATCCATGCATCGCATGCCATCAGTTCGAATCACTTCATCAGGCTGACCGAGTGCAAACGGATACTGATGACCAATCAGTCCAAGCTCCTTGCAGACATCGTAGAACACCTCTACTCTTGCCGAGTAGTGATAGACGTCTGAATAACGTTTCAGCCAGTCGTTCATGAACCGGTAATAGCGCTTTCCTAGAAAGAGTTCGCGAATCACTCGCACTCGACTGTAGCGCGTGATTTCATCAACGAACCCACCCCATCCCTTCTCAACAGCCTTAACAAACTTCTCTATCTCGAACAGGTGTCGTGACGCGTAGCCCTTGTGAATGAAGACTCGCCTCTCGCCATCTATGTCAGTTTCCTCGATGTTCGTACGCTCATCAAGACGAGCAATTACCTCCAATGCCTCCTGGTCCTCAGTTTCCATGACCTGATAATGGTATGTCGTTACAGCATGGCAACGTTGTTGATGCCGAGTCTCTTGATCTCACGTATAGCTGAACTGCCTGCAAGCCATGTCAGCCAATAATGAGTACGAGACCGTCCTTTCGCTTTCGATTGACCGTAGCAACGATCATTGTGGATTGATCTTCTCTCCTCCTTGATACAAATAGGGTATGACATTGACTTGTCACTCATCCCTCTCACCCATGAATACAAGGCCACATCGTCTCGACCACTGATACACTTGGCTCTAACGAGAGCAACATTTTGCCTTTAGTATTACATTGAATTCAACAGGCTGGAATTTCCTATCGCTTATTATCCTTTGGCATTCCATATGAAGCAATATCCAAGCATCGCTCAATCACGCGTTAATCACGGAAATTCGATCATCGACAACCAAGAGAAGCGCGGTTATTCATGACGCCCCTCATATACATACATACGCACGCAGTAGAGAGGCATAAGTAAAGCAGCACAACCATCGGCTTCCGGTAGATACGGTCCATTCAGGCAGATTCAGACCAACCGCGTGCACGGGCACACGGAGGACATCACCAGCCAAACGATGCGTTGCATTGGCCCGACAGTGAGGAATCAGGCCAATGTCAAACGCATCCAAGCTCATGTGCAGCCGAAGTACATCGTCGCCACGACTCAAACGAGCATCTACTGCGCGCACTACCGACGACCAGGTCAGCAATTTCCTATTCGACGTTGTCGCACTTCCGCAAACCTCAGCATCAATTCGACGATTTCTCAGCAGAAGCGACCATCGACATGAAAGGCAACAGCCGGTCGACGGACCACGGCCCCTCGGGCTTAGCGAGATCCTTGCCCGGAATCGGATGTCGTCGCATCCTCATGCCAGCCGTCCGAAGACACAACACTGAAATCTAACAGTGCGTCACCATATTGCCTCAAGACCATGCGATTTTTGCGACTAGTCGCATGAATCGCACTAATTCCGACGGTCTGCCGAAAATTCCTGCGCAGCAGGTATTGCGATGCCAGCCTGCTTCAACCTCTGCTGACCAATCCCGATGTGGCTCCACTGATCCCAATCCATCGACACGCTCAGTCCATGACGATTTTCACCGCAGCGTGTTGATGCGACATCCGTTGGCTTTGATTTGATTCGAGCCGGATTTCGTACACGCAATGGTACTGCGTGGTGCTGACTTGCCTCACTCACACCCATCTTTAGCCTGGCATCGGTCGGTACAGCCCGCAAACAAAGCTGATGCAAAGCGGCACCCGCGCGCCCCGCTTCGCATTTCGATTGCCTTTCTCGGCGTGATCTGGCCGTGGCTCTTGCAACACACTGATTTCGAGATTGACTACAACGGCATCGATCCGCATCGCAATCTCACTGGCGGTTCCAATATCTCCCGGTGGCGAGCACCGTCGACGACTACGATGCGCCGCTCCCCTGGTAGATGCCGGCCGACCTGCGCTGATCCGCTTCCTTACCGCACCTCAAACGTCCCACCGGTTTGCTCTGTAGGAGGTCGTTAGCGAATCGCACATAGTGAAATTGAATTGGATGTAGCGCTTGCGTTTCGCATCGACCACGATCCACACGCGGTTCATAGCGCACAGATAATCGAGCGCAGCATCGAGTCGCTGTCGAGGTCGCAACGGGCCATTCCGGAGCACTGCATTCTTTGGTGCTGCCGTGAAGCCACGGCACCTGTACTGGGAATGCAGGTAATTTTCAAGCGTCTGCGCATCGGTCTGAATCTGCGACACCACGCTCTGCGGTGAAAAGATGCGCTTGAACTCATGCAGGTGCCATTCAACAATTGCGTTTGCACGGTTCAACGAATCAACCGAGATCTTCCCTTCCTGCCTGGAAAACACGTGTAGCAGCGCGGCAATGCGCCCTGTAATCTCCAACGCCTTCGACCCGAAGTCCTTGATGTCGTGCATGTATGCGTTGGGTTGCAGCATCTGTTCGATATGATTCGCGATCACGATCCAGCGAGCCACAGCGTCGTCCGAAAACTCCAACGTCGTGCGTGCCACCTCACCGGCGTCGACACGCCGCCCGAATTCGTCGAGCAGCTCGTGCATACGCTCGTGGAATTTCGGCAAATGGATCCATTCATCGTTGAGACTGTACGTAAAGCGCACTCCCTGAGTCGAAACTGGGCAACCGATTAGATAACGCGCCAAATGCCCTGAACCCCGCATGACGTCACCCCGTCGGTCGACCATTTCCTTGAACACCTTGGGCTGGACCATGTACGAAACCGATACACGTGGATTGCGCACCACGACACTGACGCCATCGCGGCGGTCCAACGTCAACATCGGCGCACCGTCCCATGCCTTGTTAAGCACCCCCGTTTGATTCAACGCGCCGCCTTTGATGATGACCTCCCCCTCGTCCGAGACGAATGCAATCGATTCACCGTCGCCCTCGAGAGCGTCCATCAGTGCCCGTTCGGTCACGTTCTGTCGCATGATACGGCGCGCCCGAGGCTTGATCGGCTTACGCGCATTGTGGTCGGACAGTTGAATACGCGGTTCTTCGATCGACTCGCCCTCCTGCGTCAGCTTCGTGATCCGTCGATGAAGACCCGCCCCCTCCGACTTCCAGATGCGGTGCTCCTGTTCGTACTTTGCAAGATCGTCCTTGTACTTCTTCATACGACTTGTATCGAACTCGTAGAGCGGTTTCGCGACCAAATTGTGCACGCGTGTTTTGCGCTCACCGGACTCCGCCACTACGAGTAAATTCAAGGACAGCGGGCGTACCTGTCCTGTTGGCAACCGCACCTCGTAAATGCCTTGTGCTGAGACCGCCATGTCTGTCAGAAACTCCATGGCGATCAAAGCGTCCGGTGCCTGCGTATTTGTCCAAACTTCGTTGATCGCATCCCTGATGATCAGGTAAAACGCATCAATCGGATACCGCCGCGGCGACGTAAGATCAAAACTCATACGACCTCCGGCGTGTTCGTCACGTGATTGCCTTGGCTGCCACTCGCCAGGCGTTCTCGGCGTAGCCCATGCGACAGGGCAGCGACGCTCAGCATGGGAAGTTTCGTTTTTTTCATCTGCATTCCTAAATTCTACGATTTGAAATCTTCTAAACTTATGTCGATCTTATCTACACCACTGATGACCGAACATGATTCCGGCCCGGCCGGCCTTACACTGACGTTTACGTGGTCGCGTTTGTTTGCGAACCTTCGTCATTGACATGCGGGAGATTCGAACCGCAGCGCTCGCAGCGCACACGCTCTCCGGTTTCCTTGCGCTGCTTGCGTTCAGCTTCCAGCAGCGAACGGAAACCTCCCATGGAGAGCCGCAATCCCGATTTCTCCAATTCTTCGACAATTTGCTTCTGTGGAACTTCGCGCCCGATGGCGCGCTCGATGGCCAGATACGCCTTCTCGAACAGTAGAACCTTTTGCTGTTGTTTGCTGGGCTGCAAAGCGTCGAGCGATTCGACGAGGCGCTGCGCATCGGAGGATGTGCTGGGGAGTTTATTGTCGTCGTTCGTATTCATTCTTAACCTTGATTGAATAGTTCGCGGCCTGACGCCGCAATATAGGCTCCAAAATCGAAACACCTATGCTTGGCGATTGATCAGCTGCGCGAGCGCGTCGGCCGGCCAGAGCAGACGGCGGTTCGGCAATTTGACGGGGCGGAGTTCGAAGTAGCTCCCGGTCTGTGCGTAGCGCTTGCGGATCGATTGCGCGCTCAGGGAAAGCGCCGTTGCCAGTTCTTCGGTCGTCAGAAACGTGCGACCACCGAACGTTATTACTTGGTGGATGTTGCCCATATCGCCTCCTGTAGTGATGAGCGTTGACGTACACACCGTACAAATCCCCACCTTTCTTCGAGGATCAACGTCGCGATGTGGATCGTAGTTTCGCTCGATATAGGAACATCCCCTCTTACCATGGGAGGTTCCACCTAGCATTGGCGCGAGTTCACGTGGTTCAGGACGGGAAGTGGTTGTGAAGTTCGGCGTGAAGTTCGGATAGTTCGCACGGGCCGCGGAGCATAGCGGCGGTGGAAGATTCTCTGGATATACGGGTGCAGAGTTGCACAACTGGGGCAAGGCCGACACGGCGCGCAAGTCGAATCGCGCTGACGTAAAGGTGTCGCCCGAACAGATGGGGATTGCTCGGCTTCGAGCAGAACTGGTGCGGGTGAAGATCAAGCCACGACGTAGATCGCGAAGGCGTCAGCACGGATCGCACGAAACTGGTACGCCGCGCAGCGAGCGGCATAATGGCTCAGCTACTGGATTGGATACGAAAATGGCGGGCGTCCTCAGCGACCAGACTTTACGCTGGGACGGGCGCTGAGGACATCAGCGCCCGGCGATAGACTATGGCCGGGAGGATGAATCCGATCAAGCAGGAAGCATGGGCGCGACACCGACCAAAACTCAACCAATAAATCCTGACCGATTGCGCAGACGATCGGATTCCTTTTCCCAATCCGACCGCCACGCCTCGAGGTCTTGTTTCTTAAGAAAGATCTCGTCCAATTCGCGAAGCCGACGCTTTCGAACCGTGTGCAGCCAGCTTGCAACCGCGACAGGGTTCCAATGCGCCTCAACGCCTTGAGCGGGCTTCTTCTCTATACGCGCAGACTCTTTTAGCCCTTGAGGCGGGTTGGAAAAGGTTCTGTTCCATTTGCGTTGCTCCTCCTCCGACAGCGTTTTTTTTGCGAATAGATTGACGATGACTCTGGTTTGAATGCCTTTCCACGGTTGACCATCCGCAGCACCCGACATGCTGCCGTCACGAGACGAAGTATCCGATTCGGTCCCTGGCTGGGGAACAGCATCAACCGCCTGAGGCAACATGCTGCTATCGCCAGCCGAAGTATCTGCTTTGGTCCGTGACCGCGGCTTAGGAGCAGAGTCCCAAGGTCCTTCGGTAGCACGCCCCGGTCTCTGATACCCCCACTCGTCGGCCGAAAATAGCCCGGCATATGTGCTATAAAGGTGCCCGATCGCCTCGCGATCGCCGTATTGCGATGGATCGAGCCGCTTGTAGAGATCCGGTGCAAATTGGTTCACGGACGCCAGAAATTCACTTATATCAACGTTCTTGAACCTGCACCAAGCAAGAAAAAGGGGCGGCTGAACTAGACCGGATGACATTAGATGACTCTTCCAGTACGCAAAAAGCCGAAGCGCATCGCGGACCCGCCTGGATAGGAAACTCAATGTATCCCATTCGGCCAACAGTTCCTTGTCGGGAACATCTATTGGCTTGACGCCATAAACAAGGCACGCAGCGGCCAATGGCGTCCATTCCCTTTTGTTCAACCACTGAACCACTGTTTCTTCGTCAAGGTGTTCGCTAATGATTCTGGCCATTTTCGCTCGCCCCGCGTTGTTCGGGGACTATTTCGGTGACTGTGGCTGTGTTGTGGTTGGCTTGACGTCGATATTTGCTTGCACCAACAGCCACGCTTCAATCTTATCGTGCCACATCCGAAGCAGATCAAGCGGGCGCCGCCGATAATGCTTCTCGGCGATGGCGGAGGGCTTGTGCCCCTGGATCTGCGCAACAACACCGACCGGCACCTCGACCCACTCCGACAGCGTACCGAATGAGCGACGAAGTCCGTGCAATGTCACATGGGGTAGGCCTGCGACCGCCAATGCTTTACGGTGCGCAACACCGGGATCTGCAATCTTGCCATCGGCCGCTTTGGCACTCGAAAAGACCCATTGCGAAGGACTCCACTGCTCCCCCTTCGCTGCCAGCCGGGCGACTTTTTGGCTACTCGGCGGCGTCTCGTTCAATCGCTTCAGGTTCAGAAGAAGGCTCGCCAAGTACGGAGTCAGGGGTATTGTCCGGCCGCCAGAGCCCTCGACCTTGTCGTCAAGGACAAGACTTCGCCACTGGAAATCGACATCTTCCCAGCGAAGTGACGCCCATTCCTCGCGCCGCGCACCAGTTATCAGAAGGCCTTGCAGATAGGCACTGATGACCGGATTCTCGATGTCCCGTACAGCACAGAACCAGGTCTTGAGTTGTTCGCGCTGCAGAGAATCGCCCTCCTTCGCTTTGACGCGCGGCACCACCTCCTTCACTGCTCGCGACGAATAGGCATCCGCCGGAATGATTCCAGCGTAGGCCGGTGTGTCCGCCGCCCATCGAATAAACCCTCGCAATAGACGAAAGGAGAGGGCGGATACGGTAGGACGCTCCGATGACTGTGCCGCGAGCCACTGGCTCACGCACTTTCCCGTCAGGTCAGAAAGCTTGACCGGACGCAACGGCGCAAGCGGTCCCGCCTTTCTTGTGCCCATGCCGCTCTTTCGAGGTTGGCCACCAACGCCGCCGTGTTGGAGGTGATCACGGTAATGCAGCGCACCCCAAAAGGACTTACGCGTTTCGACGTAATCGTCCCACGCTTCACCAAACGTTACGTCCTTCCTCCGAGCCTCTGCCCGCCGAGCTTCATGAGCCGCCCGCTGGTCAGCCCTCACTTCCCTGGGATCTTTGCCCTCGTCAACCAGCGTTTTCAACTTGCTGGCCTCGATGCGAGCCTTACCGAGATCCCAAGCTCGAGCATCGCCGATGGTCACTCGGACTGTTTTGCCGAACAGCCTAGACTCAAAAACGTAGGCCCGCGTGCCAGCCGCAGTAACGCGCAAGCCTAGGCCAGGCGTCCTTGCGTCCCAATGGATTGTCTGCTGCTTTCCTGGCTCACACCCGAAGCCCTCAACCCGTGCCGCTGTAAAACTTTGCTTTGCCATTCCAGCCCCAAGTAGGCACCATGTAGGCAAATTGTGCGAACATAAAGGTATCTAAGTCAACGTAAAAATCGGGACGCCGTCACGTTAGACATTGTTTTCTATTGATTTTTTCGCTTACATGGATGCCGCTCCATATTCATCCATCCGCAGTCTTCAGGACTCGACGTCCTCGAGGCTGAAGATTTCGGTCTGGTCGTTGTACGAGAAGATCTCGCCGTAACGGCCCCAGTCGATCACCGCGTCGAGCGTTTCCTCGGCCGCGCCGTCCGACAGGAAGTCCTCGAGTTCCTGCTCGAAGCGCACGCGCGGCGAGCGGCACGTGCTTCAGCAGGTGATCCGCGAACATCAGCTTGCGCTCCTGCGTACCGAATTCCGCGAACACGCGCCCCGGCGGCGTCAGGAACACGTCGCCTTCGCGCACGTCCGCGAAGCCGAGGTACTGCAGCACTTCCGCGATCGGGAACAGGTCGTCGACCTCGAGGTGCAGCGTGCGGGCGATTTCCGGCATGTCGGCGCGGCCATGGTACGGCGCCATCGCGAGCGTCTCGATCAGGCCGGCCATCAGGTTGGTCGACACCTGCGGCAGCCAGCTGCCGAGCTCGAGTCCCTTCTTCGTCGCTTCGCCGGTCTGGCGTGCGGTCATCTTCGCGTAGATGTCGTCGACGAGCTTGCGGAACGCGGGGTCCAGACGATTGCGCGGATGCTTGAACGGCACCTTGATTTCGGCGATCACGCGCCCCGGGTTCGATGACAGCACGAGAATCCGGTCGCACATGAACACCGCTTCCTCGATGTTGTGCGTGACGATCAGCACCGACTTGATCGGCATCCGGCCTTGCGTCCACAGATCGAGCAGATCGGTACGCAGCGTTTCGGCCGTCAGCACGTCGAGTGCGGAGAACGGCTCGTCCATCAGCAGGATCGTCGGGTCGACGACGAGCGCGCGCGCAAAACCGACGCGCTGGCGCATCCCGCCCGACAGCTCGCGCGGATACGCGTTCTCGAAACCGTCGAGACCGATCAGGTCGATCGCGGCGAGCGCACGCTCGCGCCGCTCGCGTGCACCGACGCCGAGCGCTTCCAGCCCGGCTTCCACGTTCTGCAACACGGTGAGCCACGGGAACAGCGCGAAGGTCTGGAACACCATCGCGACGCCTTCGGCCGGGCCGCGCAGCGGCTGGCCGAGGTAGGTCACTTCGCCGCCGGTCGGCTCGATCAGGCCGGCGATGATGCGCAACAGCGTCGATTTGCCCGAGCCCGAGCGGCCGAGCAGGCCGACGATCTCGCCTTCGCGCAGCGACAGGTTCGCGTCGTCGAGCACGAGCAGTTCGCCCTGCGTCTTGTTGAAGCCGCGGCAGACATGATCGACGCGCAGGATTTCTTCACCGAGGCGCGGGGGCTGGGACGTCTGGACGGGGGCGTTTACAGCATTCGGATTGTGCATCGCGTTTCGCTCTCAATCGGTCTCAGTCGAGCCGCAGCTTCGCTTCGGCGAAGGCATACAGCGGGCGCCACAGCAGGCGGTTGAACAGGGTGACGAACAGGGACATCACGGCGATGCCCAGGATGATCTTTGGAAAATCGCCGGCGGCGGTGGTCTGCGCGATGTAGGCGCCGAGGCCGTGCGCCTCGATCTTGGTGCTGCCCCACTGCACGGCTTCCGACACGATGCTCGCGTTCCACGCGCCGCCCGAGGCGGTGATCGCGCCCGTCACGTAGTACGGGAAGATGCCGGGCAGGATCGCCTGGCGCCACCACTGCCAGCCGCGGATGCGGAAGTTGGTCGCCGCTTCGCGATAGTCATTCGGGTAGGACGTTGCGCCGGCGATCACGTTGAACAGGATATACCACTGCGTGCCGAGCACGATCAGCGGCGACAGCCAGATGTCCGCGTTCAGGTGGAAGCGCGCGATCACGATCACGAACACCGGGAACAGCAGGTTGGCCGGGAACGCGGCGAGGAACTGCGCGAGCGGTTGCAGCTTCTCGGCCAGCTTCGGGCGCAGCCCGACCCACACGCCGATCGGCACCCAGATCACCGACGCGATCGAGATCAGCACGACCACGCGCAGCAGCGTGATGAGGCCGAGCACCAGCACGTGGCCCACCTCGGCCATCGTCACGCCGGTCGCGACGAAGCTGACGACGCGCCACACGATGTAGGCCGTGCCGATCAGCACGAGCCCGGCCCATGCGATGTCGACCGTGCGCGACGCCTTCTTCTCGACTTTCGGCAGCGTGAAACGCATCGCGCCCGACAGCGGCAGGCGCAGCGGGATCCGCGCGGCCTTCGCGAAGAACCAGCCGGCCGGCACGAGCAACTGATGGATCAGCCGCGTGCGGCGCACGAGGTCGAGCAGCCACGACTGCGGCGCATCGCCCGACGCGGTGTTCTCCATCCGGAACTTGTCGGCCCACGCGATGAGCGGGCGGAACAGGAACTGGTCATACGCGAGGATCACGACCGTCATCGTCAGGATCACCCAGCCGATCGCGCCGAAGTTCTTGTCGGAGATGGCCTGCGCGAGATACGCGCCGATGCCCGGCAGCGTGATCGTCTGGTTGCCGACGGTGATCGCCTCCGACGCGACGACGAAGAACCAGCCGCCCGACATCGACATCATCATGTTCCAGATCAGGCCCGGCATCGAAAACGGCACTTCGAGCTTCCAGAAGCGCTGCCAGGACGTCAGGTGGAAGCCGCGCGACACTTCGTCCAGGTCGCGCGGCACCGTGCGCAGCGACTGGTAGAAGCTGAACGTCATGTTCCACGCCTGGCTCGTGAAGATCGCGAAGATCGCGGCCAGCTCGGCGCCGAGCACGCGGCTCGGGAACAGCGCGAGGAAGAACGTGACCGTAAACGAGATGAAGCCGAGCACCGGCACCGACTGCAGGATGTCGAGGATCGGGATCAGCACCATGCCCGCGCGGCGGCTCTTGGCCGCGAGCGTGCCGTAGACGAGCGTGAACGCAAGCGATGCGACCATCGCGGCGAGCATCCGCAGCGTGGTGCGCAGCGCGTATTCGGGCAGGTTCGACGGATCGAGCGAGATCTTCTGCGTCTGCAGCACGCCGCTCGGCGCCATCGTTTCGTGAAAGCCGACCACCGCCATCGCGATCAGGCAGATGATCAGCGGAAATGCGATGAAGTCCCACCGGTTCGGCAACACGCGCCACGCGGATGCGTTGGCGGTCCGGTTCGGATTGAAGAATCCGACGTTCATCAGGCGCCCTCCCCGGTAAGGCCGAACGAAGCCGGCAGTCGATGTTGATTCATGGCAAAGCGCACGGGCGCGGTAATTCGATTGACTGGCGATCTCGCGCACGCGGCGCGCCGTGCGCGCATGCGCTGCCGCGGCCGGGCGAGTCGGGCCGCGACGGCACGACACTACACCAACCTGTATTTCAGGTACAACCGTCCGGCGACGGCGCAGGCAGCGCATGGATCGTGCCCGGCGCGTGGGCGGATGGCGGGCGCGCGGTACGGAACAGCCCGGCCGCAGTCCTGCGGCCGGCACGCAGGCCCGAATTATGCCGTGATCCGGCCCGGCCGTGAACCCGCCCGCCGCACGCGGGCACAAACCGTGTCCGGCATCAGCAGCCGGATACGACGAAGCAGGTATGATCGGGGCTAGCCCCCGGGTTCGTGTCGGCGGTGCCGCGGCCATGCGCACGCGCCCTCTGCTCTGTATACAGGCCCCGGGGATCGACCGACGAGCGGGAGGAAGGGAATGGCAGGAAACTTGGTGATCGTCTGTCGCGATCAGGATGCCGACGCGTTCTATGAACTCATGCAGGAGTACGGGTCGTTCCAGACGCGGCTGTCGTCTACGGCGTGGTACCTGAACATGAACGTCGTGCCGGAATCGCTGCAGGAGGAAATCCTGGAGCGCCTCGGCCGGTATACGACCGTCTATATCTTCGAGGCCACCACGGTGACCTACAACACGATCGACAGCAACGCGGCCGAGACGCTCGGCACGCTGTTCGGCGAATGACGCCGCGCGGCGCCTGCCCGGCCGGGCGGGCGCCGCGGCCGCTCAGGCGGCCTCGGCGTGGGGTTCATCCTTCGGCACGGCCTCGAACGGAAACGTCATCGATACCCGCAGGCCGCCTTCGGGGCGATTGCCGATGTCGCACGCGCCCCCCCAGCCTGAGCACCAGCCGCTCGACGATCGCGAGCCCGAGCCCGCTGTGGCCGTTCCCGCCGCGTGCCGGGTCGAGCCGCACGAACGGCCGCGTGGCGGCCGCGAGGTCGCGCGGTGCGATGCCGCCGCCGCTGTCGCTGACCGACAACACGTAGCCCGTCGGCGTGCGCGCCGTCTCGACGAGCACCGGCGGCGCGCCGTACGCATGCGCGTTGTCCAGCAGGTTCGACAGGATCCGGTCGAGCGTCGCCGTCGGCAGCCGGAAGCCGGGATCGGCCTCCAGCCGCGTCTGGACCGCCGGCGCGTTCGGCGCGACCGCACGATAGCTGCGCGCGATCCGCTCGCACGCCTGGTCGACCGGCACCGGCTCGCTGCGGTCGGCCCCGCCATGCGCAAACACCAGGAACTGGTCGACGATGCGCGACATCGAGTCGACGTCGCGCACGACACCGTCGCGCAGCCGCGCATCGTCCATCATTTCCGCGCGCAGGCGCATCCGCGCAAGCGGCGTGCGCAGGTCGTGCGCGACGCCGGCCAGCATCACCGCGCGATCGCTTTCGGCCTGCGACACCTGTTCCACCATCTGGTTGAAGCCGTGCGTGAGCTGGCGCAGCTCGCGCGGGCCGCGTTCGCGCAGCGGCGGCACCGGCTGCCCGCGGCCGAAACGCGCGACCGCACGTGCGAGCGAGCGCAGCGGCTGCTGCAACTGCCAGGCCGCGAACAGCGCGGCGATCACGCCGGCCGAGAAGATCGTGCCGAGCCACAGCAGCATCCGGTCGAGCGAGCGCGGCGGCCGCAGCGGCTGCACCGGCACCACGATCCAGTTGCGGTCGGCCGGCTCCTTCACCCACAGCACCGGCGGATGGCCGGGCGTACCGATCTCGACCTGCGTGCCGGGCGGCATGCGCTCGCTCACGTCGTCGCGGAACCGCTTCAGCGGCGGCGGCAGCCCCGAATCGCCGCCCTTCGGCACATCGGGGCTGTCGGGCGCCACGAGCCGCACGCGCGACGGCAACGGCTGGTCGGGCGTGCGCTCGACGTGCTGGCGCACCGCATCGACGAGGAACGCGGCCTCCTCGACCGCGTAACGCGTCTGCATCTGGTTGCGCTCGAGCCGCATCGCGAAGAACCACGCGAAGTGCGACAGGAGCAGGACACCGACGACGAGCAGCGCCAGCCGCCCGAACAGCGAATCAATGGGTTTGCGCATGAGCCTCGCCGTCGGGCACGAACACGTAGCCGCGCCCGCGGACCGTCTGGATGAAGCGCGGCGTCGACGGATCCGTTTCGAGGATGCGGCGCAGGCGCCACACCTGGACGTCGATGCCGCGGTCGGTGCCGTCGTACTCGGGCCCGTGCAGCAGCTCGAGCAGCCGCTCGCGCGTGAGCGTGCGCAGCGCATGGTTCACGAAGATCTTCAGCAGCGCGAATTCGCTGCTCGACAGCGTGGCCGGCTTGCCGTCGACCGACAGCGTGCGCGCCTGGAAGTCGAGCAGGAAGCGGCCGAACGCGAACGGCTCGCGCTGCTCGGGCGCGGCCGCCGACGGCGTCGCGCGGCGGCGGCGCAGCACGGCCTGCACGCGCGCGAGCAACTCGCGCGGGTTGAATGGCTTGCCGAGGTAGTCGTCCGCACCGAGCTCGAGCCCGACGATGCGGTCGACGTCGTCCGCCCGCGCGGTCAGCATGATCACGGGGATGTCGTCGCCGGCCGCGCGCAACTGGCGCAGCGCGGTCAGGCCGTCCACGCCCGGCATCATCAGGTCCAGCACGATCAGGTCGGGCCGCTCGCGCTCGAGGCGCTTCTCGAGCGTCGCCGCGTCGTGCAGCACGGACACTTCCATCCCCTGGCGCACGAGATAGTCGCGCAGCAGGTCTCGGAGTTCTTGGTCGTCGTCGACGATGAGGATCTGGGTAGTCATGGCTCGAAGTTTACCGCGCGAGGGCGGAGTCGAAGAACGAAACAAAGGGACGAAAGGGTTACTGCGGGTTACCGCGCAAGGGAACTGTAATGCTCGGTAACCGGGCCGCCACCCCGCGCAACACCCGCCGGGGCCTGCATCGCTAACCTGCGTCTTACCGGATGCGGCACCCGACTTTCCCGGCGCCGCATCGCCGGACCCTTTGGATACAAGGAGTTTCTGAAATGTATAAGAAGACTTCCCGCGTGGCCATCGCGGCCGCCACCGTGCTCGCTCTCGCATTCGGCACCGCGCATGCCGCGCAGCCCGACGACATGCCGCCGCCGGGCGGCCCCGGCATGCACCGGATGCACGGCGGGCACGAAGGCGGCCCGTTCGGCGCGATCATGAAACTGCACGACCAGTTGAAGCTCAACGCGTCGCAGGAACAGCAGTGGCAGGCGGCCGTCAACACGATGAAGCAGAACCGTGACGCGATGCGCAAGAGCCACGAGCAGATGCGCGAGCAGTTCAAGGCACAGCAGAACCAGCCGATCCTCGACCTGAGCGCGATGCATTCGGCGCGCCAGCAGGCGGAGGCGCAGAACGCGCAACTGCGCGAGCAGACGTCCGCCGCGTGGCTCACGTTCTATAACGGGCTGAACGACTCGCAGAAGACGATGGTCAGCACGGCGCTCAAGCAGCAATTCGCGAAGATGGAACAGCGCCACGAGAAGATGAAGGAGCGCTGGGAACAGCACCGCGCGGCCGCCAAGGGCGCATCGGCGCCGGCGCAGTAAGCCGGCGGGCCGCTCCCGCAGCGGCCTCGAACGGGGACGCAGGCATCGGCCTGCGTCCCCTTTTTCATTTCAGGCGACGTCGAACAGCAGCACTTCGGCGGCCCGGCCGCGCGCGAACGCCACCGCGTCCACGCCGCCGATCCGCGCGCCGTCGCCGGCGGCCAGCGCGCGGCCGTTGACCTCGACCTCGCCGCGCGCCACGTGCACATAGACGCTGCGCCCGGCCGGCACGTCGAACGCCGCCGTCTCGTCGCCGTCGATCAGCCCCGCGAAGATGCGGGCGTCGGCCCGCATCGACAGCGCGCCGTCGCCGCCGTCGGGCGCCGCGACGAGCCTGAGCCGGCCGCGCTTCTCGTCGTCGGCGAAGCGCCGTTCCTCGTAGCCGGGCCGCCCGCCCGGCTCGGCCGGCTGCAGCCAGATCTGCAGCAGATGCAGCGGCCGGTCGCGCGATGCGTTGGTTTCGCTGTGCTGGAGCCCCGTGCCGGCGCTCATCCGCTGGATGCCGCCGGGCCGGACGATCGCGCCGCAGCCGAGGCTGTCGCGATGCGCGAGCGCGCCATCCAGCACGTACGTGACGATCTCCACGTCGCGGCGCGGCTGCATCCCGAAGCCGCGCGTCGGTGCGATCAGGTCCTCGCTCAACACGCACAGCGCGCCAATGGGCGGACGTACCGGCGCATGCTCGGTGTGGCAGGCGGACGAAAAGCTGTGACTCGATTCGAGCCAGCCGTGGCGCGTGCGGCAGCGGTCTTCGGCGCGCAGGATCTGGAACATTGGGGAGGACGCTCGGGGGCGCAGATGTTCTGTTCGGGTTTACCTCCACTGTAGGGGGAGACCGAAAGCGCCACAATCCGCCGCCGGCGCACCGCATCGTTGCACCCGCGCAAACAATTGCCAAAATATTCGTTGTGAATACCACGATTGCCGCAACAGCCGAATCGAGGAATCGGTCGATCGCGCCGGATTGCCGTTTTCCGGATATCGCGTTCGGGTAAAATACCGCCCTTTTGGCGTTCGCCGTTCCGGCGGCCGCCAGCGCCAGAGCGCCGATCGGCGATTTTTGGCCGTCTAGAATACGCCGCGGCGCCCGGTCCGACCGGCCGCGAGCGCCCCCGGAAAGTCAGCAACAGAAGGATGGAAATGAAGAAGGCCGCCCTGTGCGCCGCCCTCGCCCTCGTGGCGGGCAGCGCCTTCGCGAAGGAGTGGAAGACCGTGCGGATCGGCGTCGATGCCAGCTACCCGCCGTTCGAGTCGACCGCACCGAGCGGCGAGATCGTCGGTTTCGACGTGGATCTCACCAAGGAAATCTGCAAGCGGATCAACGTGAAATGCGTGTGGGTGGCGCAGGATCTCGACGGGATCATTCCGGCGCTGAAGGCGAAGAAGTACGACGTCATCGTGTCGTCGCTGACCGTCACGGACAAGCGCCGCGAACAGATCGACTTCTCCGACAAGGTGTACGACGCGCCCGCGCGGATGATCGCGAAGACCGGCTCGCCGCTGCTGCCGACGGTCGCGTCGCTGAAAGGCAAGCGCGTCGGCGTCGAGCAGGGCTCGACGCAGGAGACCTTCGCGAAAGCGTACTGGGAACCGCAGGGCGTGACGATCATTCCTTACCAGAACCAGGACCAGGTCTATGCCGATCTCGGCTCGGGGCGCCTCGACGCGACGCTGCAGGACGAGTTGCAGGCCGACTACGGCTTCCTGCGCACGCCGCGCGGCAAGGGTTTCGCGTTCGCCGGCCCGGAAGTGAAGGATCCGAAGACGATCGGCGACGGCACCGCGATCGGCCTGCGCAAGGAAGATACCGATCTGAAGCTCAAGATCAACCGGGCGCTGGCCGACATGCATAAGGACGGCACGTACGACCGGCTGTCGCACAAGTACTTCTCGTTCAGCGTCTATTCGGCGCCGGCCCGCTGAACGCCGACGACGAGAAGCAGCGGATGCGGGGGCGGCCCCGCGGCCGCGCAGTACAGGCAGTCAACCACGCGCCGCCCGCCCCCTTGCCCGCCGCTCGCGCGACGGGCAGGCCCGGCACCGTTGCCGGGGCGGACGGTCATGATACGTACGGGGCGTTCCGCGCAGCTTGGCGGGCGCGTCTTTCGCGGCGCACTGCGTGCGCCCTCAGGGACCACACCAGGGACCACATATGTTTCTACAAGGTTACGGCCCGCTGATCCTCGCTGGCACCTGGCAAACCGTCAAGCTGGCGGTGCTTTCGCTTGCGCTGTCGTTCCTGCTGGGGCTGCTCGGCGCCGGCGCGAAGCTGTCGCGCAACCGCGTGACGAACGGCGTCGGCACCGTCTACACGACGCTGATCCGGGGCGTCCCCGATCTGGTGCTGATGCTGCTGCTGTTCTACAGCCTGCAGATCTGGCTGAACATGGCGACCGACGCACTCGGCTGGGACCAGATCGATATCGACCCGTTCCTCGCCGGCGTGCTCGTGCTCGGCTTCATCTACGGCGCGTACTTCACCGAGACGTTCCGCGGCGCATTCCTGTCCGTGCCGCGCGGCCAGCTCGAGGCCGGCAGCGCGTACGGGATGACGAACTGGCAGGTGTTCACGCGGATCATGTTCCCGCAGATGATGCGCTTCGCGCTGCCGGGCATCGGCAACAACTGGCAGGTGCTCGTGAAGTCGACCGCGCTCGTGTCGATCATCGGCCTGGCGGACGTCGTGAAGGCGTCGCAGGACGCCGGCAAGGGCACGCTGCGGTTCTTCTTCTTCACGCTGATCGCGGGAGCGGTCTACCTCGCCATCACGACGATCTCGAATTTCGTGCTGATGTGGCTCGAAAAGCGCTACTCGACCGGTGTCCGCAAGGCTGACCTATGATCGAACTCATCCAAGAATACTGGCGCAACTATCTCTACACCGACGGTTATCGCATCACCGGTGTCGCGATCACGCTGTGGCTGCTGGTCGTGTCGATCGGCCTCGGCTTCTGCCTGTCGGTGCCGCTCGCCGTCGCGCGCGTGTCGAAGCGGAAGTGGCTGTCGGGCGCGGTGTGGCTGTACACGTACGTGTTCCGCGGCACGCCGCTCTACGTGCAATTGCTGCTCTGCTACACGGGCCTCTACAGCCTGCAGGCCGTGCGCGGCACGCCGATGCTCGACGCGTTCTTCCGCGACGGGATGCACTGCACGCTGCTCGCATTCACGCTGAACACCTGCGCGTACACCACCGAAATCTTCGCGGGCGCGATCAAGGCGACGTCGTACGGCGAGATCGAAGCCGCGCGCGCATACGGAATGTCCACGTTCACGATGTATCGCCGCGTGATCCTGCCGTCGGCGCTGCGCCGCGCGCTGCCGCTCTACAGCAACGAAGTGATCCTGATGCTGCACGCGACGACGGTGGCCTTCACCGCGACCGTGCCGGACATCCTGAAGATCGCGCGCGACGTGAACTCGGCGACCTACATGTCGTTCCACGCGTTCGGCATCGCCGCCCTGCTCTACCTCGTGATCTCGTTCACGCTCGTGTGGCTGTTCCGCCAGGCCGAGCGCCGCTGGCTCGCGTATCTGCGCCCGCAAGGCAAGTAAGTTTTCGCAGGACTATTGATGAATTCCCAGACCCAGAAGCTTTTCGTCGACGATCTCCACAAGCGGTACGGCGACAACGAGGTGCTCAAAGGCGTGTCGCTGAAGGCGAACTCGGGCGACGTGATCAGCGTGATCGGCTCGTCCGGCTCCGGCAAGAGCACGATGCTGCGCTGTATCAACTTCCTCGAGCAACCGAACGCGGGCCGCATCTTCGTCGACGGCGAGGAAGTACGCACCGCGCTCGACAAGACGGGCGCGCTGCGCGCGGCCGACTCGAAGCAACTGCAGCGCGTGCGCACCAAGCTGTCGATGGTGTTCCAGCACTTCAATCTCTGGTCGCACATGAACGTGATCGAGAACGTGATGGAAGCCCCGGTGAACGTGCTCGGCATTCCGAAGAAGGAAGCGGAAGACCGTGCGCGCGAGTATCTCGAGAAGGTCGGCCTCGCGCCGCGCGTCGAGAAGCAGTATCCGTCGCATCTGTCGGGCGGCCAGCAGCAGCGCGTGGCGATCGCGCGGGCGCTCGCGATGCATCCGGACGTGATGCTGTTCGACGAACCGACGTCCGCGCTCGATCCGGAGCTCGTCGGCGAAGTGCTGAAGGTGATGCAGAAGCTGGCCGAGGAAGGCCGCACGATGATCGTCGTCACGCACGAGATGGGCTTCGCGCGCAACGTGTCGAATCACGTGATGTTCCTGCACCAGGGCCGCGTCGAGGAAGAAGGCGTGCCGGCCGAGGTGTTCGCCAATCCGAAGAGCGAGCGCCTGCGCGGGTTCCTGTCAGGCAGCCTCAAGTAACGCGTCCGTCACGCACGACGCCCGAACGGGCGCCTCGCGGTTCGCCGCGCGGCGCCCGTTTCGCGTTTACGCGGCGCTCACCGGCGTGCCGTCGGCAAACGCGCGCAGTGCGTCGCCCGCCAGCCGGTAACGCACCCATTCGCTCTGCGGCGCCGCGCCGACGCGCTCGTAGAAGCGGATCGCCGGCTCGTTCCAGTCGAGCACGCTCCATTCGAAACGCCCGCAGCCCGACTCGACCGCGATCCGCGCGAGCGCCTTCAGCAGCCGCAGCCCCGCGCCGGCGCCGCGAAAACGGGGCGACACGTACAGGTCCTCCAGATACAACCCCTGCCGCGCGAGCCACGTCGAATACGAGAAGAAATACACGGCGAAGCCGGCCGGCTCCCCATCGACCTCGCACATCAGCGCACGCGCCGGCGAGCCTTCGCCGAACAGGCTGCGTTCGAGCGATGCGGGCGTCGCGACGACTTCGTGCTCGGCCTTCTCGTAGACGGCCAGTTCGGTGATGAAGCGCAGGATCAGCGGCACGTCGGCGACGGTGGCGGAACGGATATCGATTTGCACGGGTTGAGCCCTCCTCCGGCCCGGATATGAAAAGGGAAAGCGGCGCCGCGCACCCGCGCTGGCGCCGTTCGAACCAGCATGCTACGTTCACGTCCTTCCTGCAGGAAGTGCAGTTTCTTCATCCAGACCTGAACATGATGCATCCCGATCTGCGCCGCCTCGACCTGAACCTGCTGCTCGTATTCGACGCGCTGTATCGCCACCGGTCGGTCGCGGCGGCCGCGCACGAGCTCGCGTTGAGCCCGTCGGCGTTGAGCCACGCGCTCGCACGGCTGCGCGACGCGATCGGCGATGCGCTGTTCGTGCGCCTCGGCAACGAGATGCAGCCGACCGTGCGCGCCGACGACATCGCCACGTGGGCCGGCGACGCGCTCGACGCGATGTCGAAGGGGCTCGCCCGCGCACGCCGCTTCGATCCCGCGCAAAGCGACCGGACGTTCGTGTTCGCCGCGACCGACTACACCGCGTTCGCGGTACTGCCGGCGTTCCTGGCCCGCATCCAGCACGTCGCGCCGCGCCTGCGGATCCGCGTCGTTCATTCGGACCGCAAGATTTCCGTCGACGCGCTCGCGGCCGGCCGCATCGACTTCGCGCTCGGCTACCACGAGGAAACGGCCGCCGACGCGCCCGGCATCGAGGATTTCGACTGGTTTTCCGACGACTACGTCGTGATCGCGAGCGCCGCGCATCCGGAGATCCGCCGGCGGCTGACGCTCGACCAGTATCTGGCGGCCCGCCACGTCGTCGTCACGCCGTGGAACGAGTCGCGCGGCGTGGTCGACTACGTGCTCGACCGGCTCGGCCTCGCACGGCACGTGGCCGTGCAGTTGTCGACCGTACTGGCCGCGCCGTTCGTGATCGCGGAGTCGGCACTCCTGATGACCGTGCCGAACCGCGCCGCGCAGGCGCTGCGGCATGCAGCGCCGATCCGCATCTTCCCCGCGCCGTTCGAGATCCCGCGCTACACGGTGAAAATCTACTCGCACGCGAAGCATGCGCGCACCGATGCGCACCGCTGGATTCGCGCGCAGCTGCTCGACGCGCGGCCGAGCCCCGACTAAGCGCGGCGCGTGGCGGGACGGGCATCGCCAGCGTCGATCGGCGCTGGCGGCAATCGCCCGAATCATTACGAAATACTTACCAATTTCGCGACTTTCGCGCTTACGCCGGCGCCTTTGGAACGTCAATAGTGGCAATCCTTGACCCACGCCCGCGGAATCCATGTCTCCCTTGTGGCACAAGGGTTTTCCGGTAATCGGGAACCCTTGGGTCCGCTGTCGCGCACCGTGTTGCATGGCAATTTGGCGACAGCGGTTAGTCAAACAACGATTTCCATCGCCACAAAATTGTATTTTTGCTAAATTAGTAACCAAAGTAGCAAAACGAAGTTCGTGAAATGTAGTTTAGCTTCACGACACTACAAGGAGACCCGCAGGCCGACCCGGCTGCGCGGGACCGCTCAACGGGTTTTCCGTCCGCTTGCCCGCGTGCCGCGCTTACCGGCCCTGCACGAGGTCTCCCTGGTTATCCCGCTTTTGCCCGGTGCGTGCCGCGCCGGGCATCTCGTGCAGTTCTGGGTTGACTTTTTGACAGGGTATGGAGGAGACGATGAAGAAAGCTTTGGTCGCGGCCGCGCTGATGGCTGCTGGGGTGGTGACGGCGCACGCACAGAGCAGCGTCACGCTGTATGGCCGCCTGGACGCAGGCCTTGAGTACCTGAACGGCCTGCAAAACGGCCACCAAGTGCGCGCGGAAAGCGGCGACTGGGGCACGAGCCTGTGGGGCTTGAAGGGCAGCGAAGACATCGGCGGCGGCAACAAGATCCTGTTCCACCTCGAAGGTGCGTTCAACACGATGAACGGCGGCTTCAGCGGCTCGATCTGGGATCGTTTCGCGACCGTCGGTATCTCGAACGACCGCTACGGTACGCTGCTGTTGGGTCGCGAGCTCGCGATCGCCAACGGCGTGTGGGACTTCGACCCGTTCGGCCAGTCGGCCTGGTCGACGGCCTCGCTGGTGCGCGGCCGCAACTGGAACAAGACCAGCAACAACGTGTCGTACCAGTCGCCGTCGCTGTACGGCCTCGACTTCTACGGCCAGTTCTCGTTCTCGAACTCGACCAGCTTCAACGGCAACACGACGGCCGGCCAACCGGGCCGTGCAATGGGCGGTCAGGTTACCTACACGAATTCGCTGTTCCAGTTGCGCGGTATCTATGACGAAACGCGCGACAGCAACGGCCGCTTCTCGGACGTGTTCAACTACTCGCGTGAATACTTCGCGGGCGTGAACGTGTTCCTCGGCCAGTTCAAGGTCCAGGCGGCCTACCAGGCATCGCGCGCCGACGGCAGCGGCGGCCCCGCAGTGAACGCCGGCGTGACGGGTACGCAACAGGTCTGGGGCGGCGTGACGTGGCAGGCCACGCCGGCGGCGGCGCTGATCGCAGCCGTGTATCACGTGAACGCGAACCATGGCGGCGGCAACGCGAACATCTACACGGTCGGCGGCTCGTACAACATCTCGAAGCGCACGCTGTTCGACGTCCAGGTCGCGACGGTGCGCAACAGCTCGACGGCCAACTTCGGCCTGAACGCGAACGGCGCCGGTACGGCCGTGTCGACCGGCAACCCGCATCCGGGCGGCAGCCAGACCGGCGTCTACGCCGGTATCCAGCACCTGTTCTGATCAGGCGCCGTCAAAGAACGATTCGACAACACTTTCCACGCTGCTGCGAGAGGCGCGTATCGGTGCGGTACCCAGACGGGTATCCGCACCGTTTTTTCTTGGCGGGCCGGCTCGGGCCTGCCGCGCCGATCGACGAATGCGGCGCTCAGACGGCCGCTTCGTTCTCTTCGCCGGTGCGAATGCGGATCACGCGCTCGACGTCCGACACGAAGATCTTGCCGTCGCCGATCTTGCCGGTGCGCGCCGCACCGATCACCGCGTCGATCACCTGATCGACCTGCGCTTCCGCGACGACCACCTCGATCTTCATCTTCGGCAGGAAGTCGACGACGTATTCGGCGCCGCGATACAGCTCGGTATGGCCCTTCTGGCGGCCGAAGCCCTTCACTTCCGTCACGGTCAGGCCCGTGAGACCCACTTCGGCGAGCGCTTCGCGGACTTCGTCCAGCTTGAACGGCTTGATGATGGCGGTGATGCGTTTCATGATGGTTGTCCCTCAATGCTCGTTTGGATGAAAAATCGCGATCCCGATTGTAAGCCGGCGGGCCGCATCCGGCCCAGCACCGCTCAATCGAGCCGTTCGGTGAAGCGTGACGTGATCGGGTAGCGCCAGTCGCGCCCGAATGCGCGATGCGTGACGCGGATGCCGATCGGCGCCTGGCGGCGCTTGTATTCGTTGATCTTGATGAGCCGCGTCACGCGCTCGACGTCGGCCTGCGCGTAACCGGCCGCGACGATCTCGGCGAGCGGCCGGTCTTCTTCCATGTACATCCGCATGATCGCGTCGAGCACGTCGTACGGCGGCAGGCTGTCCTGGTCGGTCTGGTTCTCGCGCAGCTCGGCCGACGGCGCGCGCGTCAGGATCCGCTCGGGAATCACGTCGCGCAGCCCGTAGTCGGCCGTTGCGTTGCGATAGCGGCACAGCCGGTACACGAGCGTCTTCGCGATGTCCTTGATCACCGCGAAACCGCCGGCCATGTCGCCGTACAGCGTGCAGTAGCCGACCGCCATCTCGCTCTTGTTGCCGGTCGTCAGCACGATCGAGCCGAACTTGTTCGACAGCGCCATCAGCAGCGTGCCGCGGATGCGCGCCTGGATGTTCTCCTCCGTCGCGTCTTCCGCGCGGCCCGCGAATTCGCCGGCGAGCGCGGCGCGGAACGCATCGAACATCGGCGCGATCGCGATCTCGTCGTAGCGCACGCCGACGCGCCGCGCCATCTCCGCCGCGTCCGTCGTCGAGATGTCGGCCGTGAAGCGCGACGGCATCATCACCGCGCGCACGCGCTCGGGCCCGAGCGCATCGCACGCGACGGCCAGCACCAGCGCCGAATCGACGCCGCCCGACAGCCCGATCAGCACGCCGGGAAAACCGTTCTTGCCGATGTAGTCGCGCACGCCGGTCACCAGCGCGCGATACACCTGCGCGTCCGTCGACAGCTCGGGCGCGATCGCGCCGGGCAGCGGCCGCGCGCCGTCGAATTCGACGATCGCGTGCCCTTCGTCGAACTGCGGCATCTTCGCGACGAGCGCGCCCGCGCCGTCGAGCACGAAGGACCCGCCGTCGAACACGAGCTCGTCCTGGCCGCCGACGAGGTTCACGTACACCATCGGCAAGCCGGTCTCGCGAATCCGCGCGCGCAGGATGTCGATGCGCACCGCCTCCTTGTTCAGGTGATACGGCGAGCCGTTCGGGATCAGCAGCACCTGCGCGCCGGCCGCCTTCGCGATCTGCGCGGCCGACGCATGCCACGCGTCCTCGCAGATGATCACGCCGTATTTCACGCCGTTCAGCTCGAACACGAGCGGCTCGGTGTCGGTCGCGAAGTAGCGCTTCTCGTCGAACACCTCGGCGTTCGGCAGGTCCTGCTTGCGGTAGGTGCCGACGATCTCGCCGCCGACGATCAGCGACACCGCGTTGAAGGTGTCGGTGGGCGGCACGCCGCGCTCGATCGGGCGGTTTGCATTACCATCGACGGCTGACGCGCCCGGACCGCTGCCCGCACCGCTGCCCGCACCGCGCAACGGATGGCCGACCAGCACCGCGAGCCCGTCGAACGCCTTCAGCGCGTCGGCGAGCGCGTCGAGCGCGGCGGCGGCGGCCGCGTAGAACGCGGGCCGCAGCAGCAGGTCTTCGGGCGGATAGCCGGACAGCGCGAGTTCGGGGGCGACCATCAGTTGCGCACCATCGTTGTGCGCGGCGCGTGCGGCCGCGACGATCCGCGCGACGTTGCCGGCGAAATCGCCGACGGTGACGTTGATCTGGGCGAGAGCGAGTCGGGTCTTCATGGCGGGAGCGGCGCAACCCGGCGGCGCGCCTTGAACGGCTGACGAAATCGATCCGGGCGCGGGCCACGGCGGCCCGCATCCGGCAACATCCAACGGTACGGATTCACGCTTGAAACACGAACGCATCGATTATCGCACGGGCATCCTGTCGTCCCCCGCCGAGGTGCCGGCCGACGAATGGAACGCACTGCTCGCGCGCGACGCGCAGCCCACGCCGTTCCTGCGCCACGAATTCCTCGACGCGCTGCACGTCGCGCGCTGCGCGGTGGACGACACCGGCTGGTCGCCGCACTTCGTCACGCTGACCGACGCGGGCACCGGCCGCCTCGCGGCCGCCGCGCCCGTCTACGCGAAACAGCATTCGTACGGCGAATACGTGTTCGACTGGGCGTGGGCCGACGCGTACCAGCGCAACGACCTGCCCTATTACCCGAAGCTGCTGTGCGCGGTGCCGTTCACGCCGGTGCAGGGCACGCGGCTGCTCGCGGCCGACGACGACGCGCGCCGCCGGCTCGCGGCCACGCTGCTCGCGTTCGCCGAGCAGAGCGACGTGTCGTCGTTGCACGTGCTGTTCCCGACCGGCGACGAAGCGCGGCTGCTCGAATCGATGGGGATGATGCTGCGCGAGGGCGTGCAATTCCACTGGCTCAACGACGGCTACCGGCACTTCGATGATTTCCTCGGCACGCTCGAGCAGAAGAAGCGCAAGAACATCCGCGCGGAGCGGCGCAAGGTGCACGACGCGGGCGTGACCTTCCGGCGGCTCACCGGCGACCGCATCACCGATGCCGACTGGCGCTTCTTCTCGCGCTGCTACCGGCAGACCTACCGCGAGCACTATTCGAGCCCGTACCTGAACCTCGACTTCTTCCGCACGATCGGCGCGACGATGCCCGAGAACCTGCTGCTCGTGATCGCGGAAGCCGACGGCCAGCCGATCGCGAGCGCGCTCGCCGTGTACCGGCGCGGCGAACACGGCGGCGGCACGCTGTACGGACGCTACTGGGGCGCGATCGAGCACGTGCCCTGCCTGCATTTCGAAACGGCCTATTACCAGTTGCTCGAATTCTGCATCGAGGCCGGGCTCGACACGTTCGAGGGCGGCGCGCAGGGCGAGCACAAGCTCGCGCGCGGTTTCCTGCCGACCGTCACGCACTCCGCGCACTGGCTCGCGCATCCGGCGTTTTCCGACGCGGTCGCGCGCTTTCTCGAACGCGAGACCGCGCATATCCACGCATACGTCGACGAACTGCGCGAACACGATCCGTTCCGGCGCAGCACCGGCTAGCGCGATCCGGCGCACCGGCATGCGGCGAAGCCACGCATGGCCTCGCCGCATACGGCACGATCGTCGCCGGTTCAGTGCGCGGCGAGCGTCACTGTCTGCGACAGCGCCTGCGGGTCACGCGACGACGCGGCCGCCGACAACCCATACGTGCCCGCGCCGATCCGCCATGCGTGCGCGCTCGCATCCCACACCGCGAAGCGCTGCGCCGGCACCGCGATGCTGACCGTGCGCGCCTCGCCCGGCTGCAGCGCGACCTTGGTCCAGCCGACGAGCCGCTTCGGCGGCTCGCCGAGCGACGCGGGCAGCGCCGCGTAGATCTGCACCGTTTGCATACCGGCGCGCGCGCCCGTGTTCGTCACCGTCACGCCGACCGTCACGTTGCCCGCTGCGTCGGCCTGCGCGGACATCGCCGACAACACATACGTCGTGTACGACAGCCCGTAGCCGAACGGGAACAGCGGCTCGATCGCCTTCGCGTCGAACCAGCGATAGCCGTACGCGAGCCCTTCCGCATAGACGTTCCGCAGGTTCGACGGATCGATCGTCGGCTGTGGCAGGTCGGCCTCCTGCTTCGGGAACGTCAGCGGCAGCCGGCCCGACGGGTTCGCGTCGCCGAACAGCAGGTCGGCGATCGCCTGGCCGCCCTGCGCGCCCGGATACCACGCGTCCAGCACGCCGTGCACGTTCGCGAGCCACGGCATCAGCACCGGGCTGCCGTTCTCGAGCACGACGATCACGCGCTTGGCCTTCGCGGCGACCGCGGCGATCAGCGCGTTCTGGTCGTATTGCTGGTTGGACGGGTCCGCCTTCGCATCGGGCAGCGACAGGCTCGCGAGGTCGAGCCCCTCCGTCTGCCACTGCGTGGCGAACACGATCGCGACATCGGCCTGCGCGGCCGCGCTGGCCGCGGCGTTCGCGTCGGTGCCGTCGAGATAGCTGACCGATGCATTCGGCGCCTTCGCGCGGATCGCCGCGAGCGGCGCGGACTTGTACCAGGTCGCGCACCCGCCGAACAGCGTGTCGGCCGGTTGCTGGCAGGTCGTCACCGCGTTGCCGTCGATCGCCGGCACCGCACCCGAGCCGCCGCCCGACAGCACGCCCGCGTCCGCATGCCCGCCGATCACGACGACCGACTTGAGCGTGCCGGCGGCCAGCGGCAGCACCGGCTGCGTGTCGCCCGGCGCGGCCGCGTTCTTCAGCAGCACCGCCGCTTGCCGCGCGATCGCGAGCGCGTCGGCATTGCCGGCGGCCTCGTCGATCGCGCCGCCCGGCTTCGGCGGCGCATCCATCACGCCGATGCGGATCAGCGTGCGCAGCTTGCGCTGCACCATGTCGTTCAGCCGCGCGACCGACACGCTGCCGGCCTGCAGCGCCGCGCGCAGCTTCGAATTGAAGTACGAGCCGAGCGGCGCGTTGCCGTCGTCGGCCGCGCCCGGCTGCTCCTCGTCGAGCCCGGCCTGCACGGCCGCGACCGTCGAATGCGTCGCGCCCCAGTCCGACTGCACGACGCCCTTGAAGCCCCACTCGTTCTTCAGCACCGTCGTCAGCAAATACGGGTTCTCGCACGCATACACGCCGTTCAGCTTGTTGTACGCGCACATCACGTTGCCCGGCTGGCCGTCCTTCACGCCGATCTCGAACGCGAGGAGTTCGGCCTCGCGCATGGTCCGCTCGTCGACGACCGAATCGACCGTCATCCGGTTGGTTTCCTGGTCGTTGAACGCGAAATGCTTGATCGTCGCGATCACCTTCTGCGCCTGCGTGGCCTGCGTGCGCGCGGCGCTCAGCGTGCCCGCGAGCACCGGGTCCTCGCCCATGTATTCGAAGGTGCGGCCGTTGCGCGGCTCGCGCGCGAGGTTCACGCCGCCGCCGAGCCCTTCCGCGAAACCGAGCGCGCGCAGTTCGAGCGCGATGCGCGTGCCGTAGGTGCCCGCGAGAGCCGGGTCCCACGTCGCCGCGAGCGCGACGGGCGCGGGCAGCGCGGTCACGCGCGCATTCTTCACGTTCACGCCACCTGCCGAATCGGCGCTGCTGACGGCCGGAATGCCGAGCCGCGGCACGCCCGGGATGTAGCTCGCGCCGTTCAGCGCGTCGGCCGGAAACGGGCCGCCCAGGCTGAGCGCGGGCATGCCGGTGCCATGCACGAGCTGCAGTTTCTCGTCGGTCGTCAGTTGCGCGACGAGCGCGGCCGCGCGCTGGTCGGCTGCCGCGTCGGGGTCGGTCGGCGCATGGATGTCGTCGCCACCGCACGACGCGAGCAGGACCGTGAGCGCGCACGCGGACGCAATCGTCGAACACCGGAACAGCGAAGTTTTCATTGATCCTCCAGAATCGTTCTGTTGTACTTGTCGCCTCACTCCAGCGTCCGAGTCTAAAAATCAACCGGTCACCACGCTTGACCGGCAGGAGCATGCGTTGACCTCTCGCAGCGGGGACAAACCCGAACGGCATGACGACAGGGAGACAGACATGGAGTTGCAACAGAAATCGGTATCGGTCCGGATCTACCGCTGGCTGTGCGAAGACGCGCGTGCGAACGGCATCGATCCCGCACCGCTTTACGAGACGCTCGGCATCGGGCCGGCCGAACTCGCCGACGACACGCGCCGCATCGCGGGCGACCGGCACGTGGCCGCGATGCAGTTGACGAGCGGCTGGCCGCTGTCGTGGCATCGCCCGCCGCCGGAGGTCGTGCCGTGGCTCGTGCCGTTTCCCGAGCTCGCCGGCATCACCTGCAACGCGGCGACGCTGCGCGACGCGTTGCACGGCTACCTGCGCTATCGCGAGCTGATCGGCAACGTGGACTGGGTGTTCGCGCACGAGAACGGCGACGCGATCGCGATCGAGTACGTGAACGAAGGAGACGGCCGGCACGCGGGCAGCGCGTTCGCGAACCTCGCGATCCTCGCGGCGCTCGCGCGCCTGTACGACCCGCAGGTGCGCATCGACGACGCCGAATTCGCCGGCCGCGCGTTCGCGCCCGTTGCCGCGCTGCGCGACATGCTCGGTGCGCCGGTCTCGTTCGATGCCGCGCACAACCGCATCGTGCTGCGCTCTGCGCACATCGACACGCCGTTCGAGCGCTACAACGCACCGCTGGCCGGCATCCAGCGCCATGCCGCCGACGCCGCGCGCGAGCGCGTGCGCGCCCGCTCGACGTTCGGCTCGTCGGTCGAGCAATGCGTGCGCGACTGGCTGCGCACCGCCGACGACGCCGACGTGCCGACCGATACGCTGATGCAGCACGTGTGCACGCGCTTCGCGATGTCGCGCTGGACGCTGCGCCGGCGGCTGCATCGCGAAGCCGTCGGGTTCCATGCGCTCGTCGCGCAGGCGCGGCTCGGCGAGGCGCGCGACCTGCTGCTCAATACGCGGTTGCCGATCGGCGAGATCGGCGTGCGCGTCGGCTTCCGTTCGACGAGCGCGTTCACGCGCTTCTTCACGCGCGAACTCGGCGCGGCGCCGAGCCGCTTTCGCGACGGGCACGGCGACCGGTGGCGTTGATGCCGTTTTTTTCTGAGACACTGGCGGCTTCGCATCCCGCCGCTCCGCCATGTCCTGGTTTCTGTATCTGATCGAATGCGCCGACGACAGCGTCTACACGGGCATCACGACCGATGTCGCCGCGCGCTTCGACGAACACGCGTCCGGCAAGGGCGCGCGCTACACGCGCTCGCGCAAGCCGCGCGCGGTGCTCGCGTCGTTTCCACTGCCCGACCGGTCGAGCGCGTCGCGCGCCGAGTACTGGGTGAAGCGGCTCACGCCCGCGAAAAAGCGCGAGCTGGCGGCGGGTTTGCGTACGCTGGAATCGGTGTTGCCGGCGGCGGTCGCGCTCGACGAGCGCGGAGATACGGCCGGGACGAAGGCCACGGCGCGCGGGCGGAAGAAAGAGCCGACGGAAAACACCGACGATGCGGCGAAGGCTGCGGCAACGGAACAGGTCGCCGGGAAAAAGCCGAAGGCCGGAAAAGTTGCCGGGTCGGCAACGGCCGCGAAGACGGCGAAGCCCGCAAAGGGCACACCAGCGTCGAAGTCGAAGTCGAAGTCGAAGTCGAAGTCGACGCAATCAAATCAAGCCGCACCGGACGCGAAACGTGCAAAAGCCGACGGCAACGCTGCTGCAAAAAAGACCTCGTCGCGTGGCGCACCGGTAAAGAAAACCGGCTCGCCCTCTTCCGCGTCGTCGAAAAGGAAGGTACCGGCCACTGCCGGCAAGCCGGCCGCGAGCGTACGCGACGAGGCCGCTTCCGCACCGGCCCGGCGCCGTCCAGCGGCCAGGAAAGCCGCCGCTGCGACCGCTCCGTCCGTTGTCCCGCCGCGCGCGAAACGCGCGAAGAATGCACCGGCCACCCCGCCCCTGCCTGCGTCCCCGCCGGCCCGCCGGAAAACCGCACGCGCAAAACAAAACCGCGCGGCCTCCTGAGGAGACACGCGCGGTTTGCGTTCCGTACGAACCGGCCGTCGGCCGGCACGCCGCTTACTTCTTGTAGTTCGCGGCGCCGTCGGTGATTTCCTTGTGCGCGGCTTCGATGCCGGCCCAACCTTCGACCTTCACCCACTTGCCCTTCTCGAGCGCCTTGTATTGCTCGAAGAAGTGCTTGATCTGGTCCTTCAGGTACTCGGGCACGTCGTCGATCGTCTTCAGGTTCGCCGTCATCGGGCAGATCTTGTCGTGCGGCACCGCGACCAGCTTCGCGTCGACGCCCGACTCGTCGGTCATCTGCAGCATGCCGAGCACGCGCGAACGCACGATCGAGCCGGCCAGCAGCGGGAACGGCGTGATCACCAGCACGTCGACCGGATCGCCGTCGCCCGACAGCGTCTGCGGGATGTAGCCGTAGTTCACCGGGTAGCGCATGCCCGTGCCGATGAAGCGGTCGACGACGAGGAGGCCCAGTTCCTTGTCCGCCTCGTACTTCACCGGATCGCTTTGCGCGGGAATCTCGATGATCACGTTGAAATCTTGCGGCAGGTCCTTGCCGGCCGGAACATGATTGAAGCTCATGAGCACTCTCTGTAGGTCGATGGGAATTCGGGACAGGGCGCCGCGGCCGATGCCGCCGCGGGCGTCCCCCAAAAGGAATGCGCCATTATAGCCAATCGACCGGTGGCGTCCGGATGACGATCGGCGCGATAATCGTTCCGGATGTCCGGGCGTCGGGCCGGCTGCGTTGCACGTCAATCACAAGGTATGGAACCCGAGCAAGCGCTGAAGCGCTAACTCGGGTCGACAGGAGGAGACATGGAAGAAGCGAAGCACTTCATCGCGGGCGAATGGACGTTGCCCGCGCAACTGGAAACCATCCCGGTCGTCGATCCGTCCGACGGCCAGCCGTTCGCGACGATCGCGCGCGGCACCGCGCCCGACATCGAGCGCGCGGTCGCCGCGGCCCGCGACGCATTCGCAGGCCCATGGGGCGCCGCGAGCGCCGCCGAGCGCGGCCGCGTGCTGATGCGGCTGTCGGCGCGCGTGACCGATTCGATCGAGGAACTCGCCGCGATCGAGGCGCGCGATACCGGCAAGCCGCTGAAGCAGGCGCGCGCCGATGCAGCCGCGCTCGCACGCTACTTCGAGTTCTACGCGGGCGCGGCCGACAAGCTGCACGGCGAAACCCTCCCCTACCAGGCCGGCTACACGGTGCTGACGGCGCGCGAACCGCACGGCGTCACGGGCCACATCGTGCCGTGGAACTACCCGATGCAGATCTTCGGGCGCAGCGTCGGCGCGGCGCTCGCGGCCGGCAACGCGTGCGTGGTCAAGCCGGCCGAGGACGCGTGCCTGTCCGTGCTGCGCGTCGCCGAACTGGCCGCCGAGGCCGGGCTGCCGGCCGGCGCGCTCAACATCGTCACCGGCTACGGCCATGAAGCGGGCGCCGCGCTCGCCCGCCATCCGGGCATCGACCACATCTCGTTTACGGGTTCGCCGGCCACCGGCAAGCTGGTCACGCAGATGGCCGCCGAGAACCACGTGCCGGTCACGCTCGAACTCGGTGGCAAGTCGCCGCAAATCGTGTTCGCCGATGCCGACCTCGACGCCGCGCTGCCCGTGCTCGTGTCCGCGATCGTGCAGAACGGCGGGCAGACCTGCTCGGCCGGCAGCCGCGTGCTGATCGAGCGCGCGGTGTACGAGCCGCTCGTCGAGCGTCTCGCCACCGCGTTCAACGGGCTGCGCGTCGGCCCGAGCCGCGCCGATCTCGATTGCGGCCCGCTGATCAACGCGAAGCAGCAGCAACGCGTGTGGGATTTCCTGTCCGACGCGCAGCACGACGGCATTCCGATGGCCGCGCACGGGCAGGTCGTCGCCGATGCGCCCGAAAGCGGCTTCTATCAGGCGCCCGCGCTGTTGCGCGACGTGCCGCCGTCGCACCGGCTCGCGCAGGAGGAAGTGTTCGGCCCGGTGCTCGCGGCGATGCGTTTCGTCGACGAGGACGAAGCCGTCGCGCTCGCGAACGGCACGCCGTACGGCCTCGTCGCGGGCATCTGGACGCGCGACGGCGCGCGCCAGATGCGTCTTGCGCGGCGCCTGCGCGCGGGTCAGGTGTTCATCAACAACTATGGCGCGGGCGGCGGCGTCGAGCTGCCGTTCGGCGGCGTCGGCCATTCGGGCCATGGCCGCGAGAAGGGCTTCGAGGCGCTGTACGGCTTCACCGCGCTGAAGACGATCGCGATCCGGCACGGCTGAACGCACGGCACGCGACGGGCGGCCGCTAGCACCCGGCCGCCCGCCGACACACGACGACTCGCACTACCTGCACAGGAGACACACCATGCGGTTGACCGGCAAGACGGCCATCGTCACGGGCGGCGGCTCGGGGTTCGGCGAAGGCATCGCGAAGACATACGCGCGCGAAGGCGCGAACGTCGTCGTCAACGACCTGAACGGCGCGGCGGCCGAGCGCGTCGCGAGCGAGATCGCGCTCGCGGGCGGCAAGGCGATCGCGGTGGCCGGCGACGTGTCGAAAGAGGACGACTGGCGCACGCTGCTGCAGGCCGCGCTCGACGATTTCCACGCGGTGCAGATCGTCGTGAACAACGCCGGTACCACGCACCGCAACAAGCCCGTGCTCGACGTGACGGAGGCCGAATTCGACCGCGTGTACGCGGTCAACATGAAAAGCCTGTTCTGGTGTGTGCAGACCTTCGTCCCGTATTTCCGCGCCCAGGGCGGCGGCGTGTTCGTGAACGTCGCGTCGACGGCCGGCGTGCGGCCGCGCCCGGGCCTCGTCTGGTACAACAGCACGAAGGGTGCGATGATCATCGCGAGCAAATCGCTCGCGGCCGAGCTCGGCGCCGACCGCATCCGCGTGAACTGCATCAATCCGGTGCTCGGCGAAACCGCGCTGATGACCGAGTTCATGGGCTGCGAGGACACCCCGGACAATCGCCGCCGCTTCCTCGCGACGATCCCGCTCGGCCGCTTCTCGACGCCGCAGGACATCGCGAACGCCGCGCTTTACCTGGCATCCGACGAAGCGGAATTCATCACCGGCGTCTGCCTCGAAGTCGACGGCGGACGCTGCATCTAGTCGTACCCGGCCGCACGATCGCCCCGTATTGCTTCGCACGGAACCGGATCGGGCATCACCGCGCCCGATCCGGCCACTACAAGGACAGCGGTGCATCCGATCCAGGCAATCGCGCAAGCGCTCATCCGGATCGACAGGAGACAACATGGCAACATCGACGCAGTCGCTGCCGGGCTCGTCCGGCGCATTCGAGGAAGCAACCTACCGCAAGGTGTCGTGGCGGCTCGTGCCGCTCCTGCTGCTGTGCTACGTGGTCGCGTATCTCGATCGCGTGAACGTCGGGTTCGCGAAGCTGCAGATGGCGAGCGACCTGCACCTGAGCGATACCGTGTACGGGCTCGGCGCCGGGATCTTCTTCTTCGGCTATTTCCTGTTCGAGGTGCCGAGCAACATCATCCTGCACCGGGTAGGCGCCCGCGTGTGGATCGCCCGCATCATGGCGACGTGGGGCGTGATCTCGATCCTGACGATGTTCGTCACGACGCCCGCGATGTTCTACGTGATGCGCTTCCTGCTCGGCGTCGCCGAAGCAGGCTTCTTCCCCGGCGTGATCCTCTATCTCACCTACTGGTATCCCGCGCACCGGCGCGGCCGGATGACGACGTTCTTCATGACGGCCGTCGCGCTGTCCGGCGTGATCGGCGGGCCGATCTCGGGCTTCATCCTGAAGGCGTTCGACGGCGTCAGCGGCTGGCACGGCTGGCAATGGCTGTTCCTGCTCGAAGGCATCCCGTCGGTGCTCGCCGGCGTGCTCGTGTTCTTCACGCTCGACGAGCGGATCGCGAAGGCGACGTGGCTGACCGACGAAGAAAAGGCGCTGCTCGCCCGCAACGTCGACGCGGAGGAAGCCACCAAGGAGGACCTGCCGCTCGGCGCCGTGATGTCGAGCCCGCGCGTGTGGCTGATGGCGTTGATCTATTTCTCGTTCGTGATGGGGCTGTACGGCGTCGGCTTCTGGTTGCCGACGATCATCAAGGCGACGGGCGTGACCGACACGTTCATGATCGGCCTGCTGTCCGCGATTCCGTATGCGGCCGCGGTGGTCGCGATGATCCTGATCGCGCGCAGCGCGGACAAGCACCGCGAACGCCGCTGGCACCTCGCGATTCCGGCCGCGATCGGCGCGATCGGCCTCGTGCTGTCGGTGATCTGGGCGCACCAGACGGCGCTCGCGATGCTCGGCCTCACGCTCGCGACGATCGGCATCCTGACGACGCTACCGCTGTTCTGGAGCCTGCCGACCGCGTTCCTCGGCGGCGCGGCGGCCGCCGCCGGCATCGCGATGATCAACTCGATCGGCAACCTCGCCGGCTTCCTGAGTCCGTACCTGATGGGCTGGCTCAAGCAGGTGACGGGCGCCAACGATGCGGGCATGTACATGCTGGCCGGGTTCCTCGTGCTCGGCGGGCTGCTAGCGCTGTCGGTGCCGAAACGGCTCGTCGACAAGTGACGACGCGCGGCGCGTAAACGCGCGCCCGGATCGATCGAACATGCCGGCCGATTTCCGGCCCGTTTTTCCCCGATACGCCCCGCCGTCCGGCATTGCCGGTCGCCGGGGCGTTTTCGATGCCGGACAGGCACACCCCGGATCGGCTGAACGTCTCGCCCATCCGGCGACATCCCATTAATGACAAAATTGTTCCCTTATAGTCCTTTTTATATGGAACAATAAAGACAGCCAAAGGAATCTCCTACCCTACAATTCATGTTCCACACCGTCGAAGACACCGCCGCCCGCCTGCGCGTCCATCCGAAGACCGTCCTGCGGTTCATTCGCGACGGCAAGCTGCGCGCGACGCGGGTCGGCCGTGCATACCGCATCCTCGACGCGGACCTCGCCGCGTTCGCCCGGACGGAGCCGGCCTCGCCCGCGCCGCGTGCGGTGCGTGTCACCAGCATCGTCGACATTCCCGATGCGTCGCAGTCGCTGCACCAGTACCTGTCGCGGTCGCTGCACGCAATGGCGTCAGGCCGCGCATCGTACGTCGACCCCGTGCGAATCGACGTCACGTTCGATCCCGCCTCGAGCGTGGTCAAGATCATCGTGACCGCGACACCGGCGGACACGGCCGCGCTGATGTCGTCGCTCGACATGCTGCTCCAGCAAAGCGGGACATGAGCGCAATCTTCAAGTCGCCCCGCCATGCCCGTGCGATTCGCGCCGCGTACGCGGCCGCGCTGTCGCACTGGCCGGCCGGGCATCGGCGCGTCACCGTGCAAACGCGTCATGGCGCGACGCACGTCATCGTCTGCGGCCCCGAACACGCGCCGCCGGTCGTGCTGATCCACGGCGCACAGACGACGGCGGCAAGCTGGCAGCATCACGCGGCCGACTGGTCGACGCACTTCCGGCTCTACGCGATCGACGTGATCGGCGAAGCGGGACCGAGCGCGCCGGCGCGGCCGCCGCTCGCAGGCGACGCCTATGCGCAGTGGCTCGACGACGTGCTCGACGGCCTGCAGGTGTCGCGCGCCGCGTTCGTCGGCATCTCGCTCGGTGCGCGAACGGCGCTCGACTTCGCGTTGCGGCGGCCGCCGCGCGTCACCCGGCTCGCGCTGCTCTGCCCGTCCGGCATCGGCAGGCAGAAGCCGTTTCTGTGGTGGGCGCTGCCGCTGTTGCTGCTCGGCGATGCCGGGCGTGCATGCGTGCGGCGGTGCGTGCTGGGTCGCCTGCCACCCGCATCGACGCCGGCCGAACGGGACGCGCTCGCCCTGATTCGCGCCATCGATCGCGGCTTTCGGCCGCGCATCGAGCCGGTTCCGGTATTCGACGACACCATGCTCCGCACGTTGTCGATGCCCGTGCTGGCGATCGTCGGAGGCCGCGACGTGATGCTCGATTCCCGCGACACGCGGGATCGCCTGACGCGCCTCGTGCCGCACGCGCAGGTGCGGTTTCTTCCCGAGCAGCCTCACTTCATCCGCGGGCAACGCGACACCCTGCGCACTTTTCTCTCATCGACGGACACGCTCGACATGCCCCATCGAATCGTTCAGGCCGCCGGCAGCCGCGTGCTGGTCCGCGATCCTTCCGCCGGCCTCGTGCAACGGGAAAGCGACGCGCTCGATCTCGTCGCGCTCGCGCACGAGCATGAAGCCGACTGGATCGCGGTCGCCGCGGACATGCTGCACGACGACTTCTACCGGCTCGACAGCGGGCTGGCCGGCGCCGTGCTGCAAAAGCTGACCAACTACGGCGTCCGGCTCGGCGTGGTCGGCGACATCGACCGCCGGCTCGCGCGCAGCGAAGCGCTGCGCGCGCTCGTTCGCGAGTGCAATCGCGGAAAATCGGTCTGGTTCGTCCCGAGCGAGGACGACCTGCTGCGCAGGCTCGACGCGTAACGCGCCGCGGGCCGCCCGCGCCTCGCTACGGGCAAAAAAAAGCCCCGAAGGCCGATCGGCGTTCGGGGCTTTTTACGCTGCGCGGCGCAGCGCCGCGTCACACCACGGTGATCGCGAGCGCGCTTTCGCGGTAGTGCTTCGCGGCCTTGTCAGTTTCGCCGAGATGCTCGAACAGACGGGCGAGCGCACGATGCGCCCGCACCTTCAGCGCCTCGTTGTCGGCCAGCTTCAGCGCCGATTCGAGGAACGACTGCGCCTTGCCCCACAGCTGCTGCTGCTGGCAGAGGCGGCCGAGCGCGAACAGCAGGTCGGCATCTTCCGGATGATCCTTCTTCCAGCCTTCGGCCTTCTGGATCAGCGGCAGCGCATCGGCGCCGGCCGTGTCCGGGTAACGGCGCAGCAGGCGTGCATCCCAGTTGTGCGCGAGCGCGTCCTCGACGATGCGGCGCGCTTCGTTGCGGCGCTCGAGCGGCACGAGCAGTTCGGCCGCGAGATCGGCGAGACGCGGCGACTGGCGCTCGACCGGCGACAGCGACTGCCACACTTCGAGCAGCGCGTCCGGATCGTGCCGGCGTTCGCGCAGCAGGTTTTCCGCCGCCTGCTGGCGCAGCCGCACGGCCGCGGCCGGATGCAGCGCCTCGCGCTTTTCGAGCGCCTTCGCGAGCTTCAGCACCTCGGCCCAGTTCTTCAGTTGCTGCTGCGCCCGCAGCGCGACCTGCTGCGCATGAATGCGCTTGCCGCCGGCCTGCATGTCGGCCAGCGCGGCGAGCGCACCGTCGGCGTCGCGGGCGTCCGCGCGCATGTCGGCGGCGGCGAGCAGCCGCGCATCCTGCCATTCGGGCGCGTCGACCTTCGACAGCCAGTCGTCGCGGCGCGTGTACTCGTGCATCCGGTGCGCGGCGGTGGCCGCGACGAGACTCGCGGCGCCCAGGTTCGCGTCGACGGTCAGCGCTTCACGCGCGGCCTTCTCCGCACGCGAGAAGCGGCCCGCGTACAGGTTCGCGATCGCATCGCGCAGCGATGCCTGCGCCTTCTCGTTGCGCGCACGCGCCCGATACGCGGCGACCCGCTGCGGCATGCGCCAGATATTGCGCACGATGCGCAGCAGTGCGTACACGACGATGAACAGCACGACGATGGCGATCACGAACAGGTTCAGCGACACGTCGATCCGGTACGGCGGATAGACGAGCAGCACCTGCCCCGCGTCGAAACGGCCGACGGTGGCGAGCGCCGCGGCGATCGCGAACAGGACCGCGAGCCAGACGATTCCTCGAAGCGTCATCGTTACCCCCGGCTCTTGAACTGCTGAACGGCGTTCAGGCTCGTGTTCAGGTTCGGCACCGCGACCGTCAGCGACGCGCCGTCAACCTGCTTGAGCAGATCCTCGACGGTCTGCGTGTCCTTCGATGCCTGATCGAAATACTTGCCGAGCGATGCCTGTGCGGCGTGCAGGTCGGCCTTCATCGCGCTGTCGTTGCGCGCCAGCAGCGACAGCCGTGCGGTGAGCAGGCGCAGCTTCACGTTCTCGCGCACGAAGTAGCCCTGGTCGGGCGACGCGAGCATCGCGTCCGCGTTGTCGATCCGGCGTACCTGCACGAGCCCCTTCAGTTGCTGGCCGAGGCCGGCCGAGAAGTCGTGCCACCACACCTTCCAGCGCGGCTCGCCGGCGGCGACCGACGACGCGGCGTCGGCCGGCGCGGCCTTCGGCGCCGCGTGCGGCACGATCGCCTCGCCCGACAGCGGCAGCGCGTCGATCTTCGCGATCGCGTCGTCGAGCTTGATCGCGAGGCCCGTGAGATCGGCTGCCGGCGCGGCCTTCAGCTTCTCGATGTCCTGCGCGAGCGCCTTGCGCACCGTGACGGCCTGCGCGCTCTGCGACGTCGCGAGACGCGCGTCAGCGTTCTGCAGCGCGATCAGCGCGAGCTGCGTGTTGCCGGTCAGCTGAAGCTGCTGGCTCGCGCTCGACAGCATCTGGTCGACTTCCTCGAGCATCCACGCATCGCGGTTGCGCGACAGGTCCTGGTATTGCTGCTGCAGCGCCTGCTGCGCGCTCTGCGCATCGGCCAGCTTGCCGTCGAGCTGCGCGAGCTGCGTGTCGACCTGGTGCGTGCTGGCGAGCGCCTGCTCGGTCTTCATCCGCGTTTCGGCCGTCTGCGCGTCGAGCGCCTTCTGGCGCGCGACGAACGTACCGTCGAGCCGGTCGATCTTGCGGTTCAGCGCGTAGCCGCCGACCCCTGCCGCGCAGCCGAGCACGACGACGACGAACCACAGCACCGCGCTGCCGCCGCGGCGTGCGGGCGGCTCGGGCGCGAGATAAGGGGGGCTGGTCGGCGGTGCGGATGCAGCGGCCGGCTGGGAAGCGACGCTTTTGGAATCGTTGGTATCTGTCATGCGTTTAGTCACCGGTGCGGCTGTCGCCGGTTGGACGGCCTCGTCGGCCATCGTTCGAAACGCGCGGACGATGCGCTCATCGCCCGCGCCGGTCAGCGTAATCCTATCAAAACCCAATGCGCGCGCGGACTGCTCGATCCGCGGGTGCGGCGTCACGAGCGGCGCATGCTTCAATGCGTCGATCTCGGCATCGTTCAGGTGGGCCCGCGCGAGCTCGTGCAGGTTGCGCACGCCTTCCGAGCTCGTGACGAGCCACGCGTGCGGCTGGCCGTCGAGCAGCGCGTGCACGCGCTCCCACGCGCCGACACGCGGCTCCGGCACGACGCGCCGGTACGCGGCGACGAGCGTGACGTCGGCCCCGGCCTCGCGCAGCCGCTCGGCGAGCCATTCGCGCCCGCCGTCGCCGCGCACGATCAGCACGCGCTTGCCCGCCAGCGCCGGCGCGCCGCCGAACGCGGCCTCGATGCTCGCGAACAGGCTTTCCGAATCGTAATGAGGCACGCCGCCGTCGGCCGGCGCCTGCGGCGCGATCACGCGATGCGCGGGCGCCGCGATGCCGTGACGCTCGAGCGCCGCGACGCTGCCGGGCCCGACCACGCCGACCGGCAGCGCATTCGGCCAGATCGCGCCGTACCGCGCGAGCGCGCGGTCGATCGCGTTCGGCGACACGAAGATCACCAGCGCGTAGTCGGCCAGCGCCGCGAACGCGGCGTCGAGCGGCGCCGGATCGTCGACCGGCGCGATGTCGATCAGCGGGAATTCGAGCACGTCGCAACCGGCATCGGCCAGTTGCGCCGCAAGCGCGTCGGACTGGCCGTCCGGACGCGTCAGGACAGCGGTGAACGCGCGCGCGCCGCCCGCCATCAGGCGTCGCCCTTGCCGGCGGCCTGCGAGCCCGCGAGCAGCGCCTGGACGATGTCGAGCGCGCCTTGCGCCTCGAGCTCGTCGGACACCGCGCGGCCGAGCGCGAGCGCGTCGGCGACGGTCATGACCGCCCCGCATTCCTCGGCCGTCAGCACGCGCTTGCCGTCGGTGGTCGACACACGGCCCGTCAGGTACAGCTCGCCCGCGCGCCACACCGCATGCGCGGCAAGCGGCACCTCGCAGCTGCCGCCGAGCGCGCGCGACACCATCCGCTCGGCTTCGACCGCGAGCGCGGTCCGCGGGTCGTGCAGCGGCGCGAGCCACGCGGCGACGTCGTCACGGTGCGCGGCGATCTCGATGCCGAGCGCGCCCTGGCCCGCTGCCGGCGGACTGGCTTCGACGTCGAGCAGCGCGCGGATCCGCGCTTCGAGGCCGAGGCGTTTCAGGCCAGCGGCCGCGAGGATGATCGCCGCGTAGTCGCCGCGGTCGAGCTTGGCGAGCCGCGTATCGAGGTTGCCGCGCAGCGGCAGCACCTCGAGATGCGGGTAACGCGAACGCAGCATCGCTTCGCGGCGCAGGCTCGACGTGCCGACGACCGCGCCGGCCGGCAGCGCGTCGAGCGACGCGTAGTCGTTCGACACGAACGCATCGCGCGGGTCTTCGCGCTCCATGATCGCGGCGAGCGCGAAGCCGTCGGGCAGCGCCATCGGCACGTCCTTCAGCGAATGCACGGCGAGATCGGCCCGACCGTCGGCCAGCGCGGCCTCGAGTTCCTTCACGAACAGGCCCTTGCCGCCGACCTTCGACAGCGTGCGATCGAGAATCTGATCGCCGCGCGTCGTCATCCCGAGGATTTTCACGTCACAAGCTGGATATAATTTGCGCAGCGCATCACGCACATGTTCGGCTTGCCACATCGCCAGGCGGCTCTCGCGCGAAGCAATCGTCAACGTCGCGGGCGGCTGTGCCTGTTGCGGCCCGGCCGCGGGGGTCTCGGAATTCATTGCTGGAACATCGAAGGACGGGATTGAAGATCGAACAATGGTAGCACGCACGCCCCAGCCCGCCCGGGCCCGGAGCCTGCGCCCGGCCTGCCTCCGTGCGGGTCGCGGCGCCGTTGTGCGGATGTGCCGCACGTAGCTGGTTGCTTGACCGCAGTTCCCGCAGTTTCCGCAGTTCCTTTTGACTCGAGCTTTCCCAAGGAAACCCATCGTGAAGTCTTCCGGATCGGCGCGTACGGCGCGCCGCAATGCTGCCTTGCCCTCCCCCGACGCCCCGACGGGCACCCTCGCCACCGCCGCGAACGGCCGTGCGAAAACGGCAACGAAACCGAAAGACCCGATACATCAGACAAAACCCGCGACGAAAGCCGCCGGCGCCCCCGCCCGCAAGGCCGTCGCACCGAAGGCCGGCACCCGCACGCGCGACGACAAGGACGGCCCGCTGTTCGAGGACATCCGCTTCCTCGGCCGCCTGCTCGGCGACGTCGTGCGCGAACAGGAAGGCGATACGGTGTTCGACGTGGTCGAGACGATCCGCCAGACCGCGGTCAAGTTCCGCCGCGAGGACGACAGCGAAGCCGCGCAGACGCTCGAGAAGAAGCTGCGCAAGCTGACGCCGGAGCAGACGGTGAGCGTCGTGCGCGCGTTCAGCTATTTCTCGCATCTCGCGAACATCGCGGAAGACCGCCACCACAACCGCCGCCGCCGCATCCACGCGCTGGCCGGGTCCGCGCCGCAGCCCGGCACGGTCGCGTACGCGCTCGACCAGCTGAAAACCACCGGCAACGCGTCGAAGCGCCTGCTGCAGCGCTTCTTCGACGATGCGCTAATCGTGCCGGTGCTGACCGCGCACCCGACCGAAGTGCAGCGCAAGAGCATCCTCGATGCGCAGCACGACATCGCGCGTCTGCTCGCGGAGCGCGACCAGGAGCTGACCGCGCGCGAACGCCAGTACAACGAAGCGATGCTGCGCGCGCGCGTGACCGCGCTGTGGCAGACGCGGATGCTGCGCGACTCGCGCCTGACGGTCGGCGACGAGATCGAGAACGCGCTGTCGTACTACCGCGCGACGTTCCTCGACGAACTGCCCGCGCTGTACGGCGACATCGAGGCCGCGCTCGCCGAGCATGGCCTGTCGGCCCGCGTGCCCGCGTTCTTCCAGATGGGCAGCTGGATCGGCGGCGATCGCGACGGCAACCCGAACGTGACCGCGGCGACGCTCGACGAGGCGATCAACCGCCAGGCCGCGGTGATCCTCGAACATTATCTGGAACAGGTGCACAAGCTGGGCGCCGAGCTGTCGGTGTCGAACCTGCTGGTCGGCGCGAACGACGCGGTGAAGGCGCTCGCGGCCGCATCGCCCGACCAGTCGCCGCACCGCGTCGACGAACCGTATCGCCGCGCGCTGATCGGCATCTACACGCGGCTCGCCGCGAGCGCGCGCGTACGTCTCGGCGAAGGCACGGTGCCGGTGCGCAGCGCGGGCCGCGGCGCGCCGCCCGTGCGTGCGATTCCATACGAGGACTCCGAAGCGTTCGTCGCCGATCTCAAGGTGCTGACCGCGTCGCTCGACGAGCACCACGGCGCGTCGCTCGCCGCGCCGCGCCTCGCGCCGCTCGTGCGCGCGGCCGAAGTGTTCGGCTTCCATCTCGCGAGCATCGACCTGCGCCAGAGTTCCGACATCCACGAGGCGGTGGTCGCCGAACTGTTCGCGCGCGCCGGCGTCGAGGCCGACTATGCGGCGCTCGCCGAGGAAGACAAGCTGCGCGTGCTGCTCGCCGCGCTCGCCGATCCGCGCCCGCTGCGCTCGCCGTACCTCGAATACTCGGCACTCGCGCAGAGCGAGCTGGGCGTGTTCGAGAAGGCGCGCGAGGTCCGCACGCAGTTCGGTGCGCGCGCGGTGCGCAACTACATCATTTCGCATACGGAAACCGTCAGCGACCTCGTCGAGGTGCTGCTGCTGCAGAAGGAGACGGGCCTGCTCGAAGGCACGCTCGGCGTGCCGGGCCGCGACGCGAAGAACAGCCTGATGGTGATCCCGCTGTTCGAGACGATCCCCGACCTGCGCGACGCGTCGCGCATCATGCGCGACTACTTCGCGCTGCCGGGCATCGACGCGTTGATCGCGCATCAGGGCGCCGAACAGGAAGTGATGCTCGGCTACTCGGACAGCAACAAGGACGGCGGATTCCTCACGTCGAACTGGGAGCTGTATCGCGCGGAACTCGCGCTCGTCGACCTGTTCCGCGAGCGCAAGATCACGCTGCGGCTGTTCCATGGCCGCGGCGGCACGGTCGGCCGCGGGGGCGGCCCGACCTACCAGGCGATCCTGTCGCAGCCGCCGGGCACCGTGAACGGCCAGATCCGCCTGACCGAACAGGGCGAGGTGATCGCGAGCAAGTTCTCGAACCCGTCGATCGGCCGGCGCAACCTCGAGACGGTCGTCGCCGCGACGCTCGAGGCGTCGCTGCTGCCGCAGTCGAACGCACCGGCGCAGTTGCCCGCGTTCGAGGCCGCGATGCAGACGCTGTCCGACTCGGCGATGGCCGCGTACCGCGCGCTCGTCTATGAAACCCCGGGCTTCACCGACTACTTCTTCTCGTCGACGCCGATCACCGAGATCGCCGAGCTGAACATCGGCAGCCGGCCGGCGTCGCGCAAGCTGCAGGACCCGAAGCAGCGCAAGATCGAGGATCTGCGCGCGATTCCGTGGGGCTTCTCGTGGGGCCAGTGCCGGCTGCTGCTGACCGGCTGGTACGGCTTCGGCAGCGCGGTGAGCGCGTATCTCGACGGCGCGCCGGACGCCGCCGAACGCACGAAGCGCGTCACGCTGCTGAAGAAGATGAACAAGACCTGGCCGTTCTTCTCGAACCTGCTGTCGAACATGGACATGGTGCTCGCGAAGACCGATCTCGCGGTCGCGTCGCGTTATGCGCAACTCGTGTCCGATCGCAAGCTGCGCAAGCACGTGTTCGAGCGGATCGTCGCGGAATGGGAACGCACGTCGCAGGCGCTCGCGGAAATCACCGGGCACGAAGGCCGCCTCGCGACCAACCCGCTGCTCGCGCGCTCGATCAAGAACCGCTTCCCGTATCTCGATCCGCTGAATCACCTGCAGGTCGAGCTGATCAAGCGTCACCGCGCGGGCGACACGAACGCGCGGCTGCGCCGCGGGATTCACCTGACGATCAACGGGATCGCGGCCGGCCTGCGCAACACCGGCTGATCCGCGGGCGGCGCGGGCACGCTCCGCGCCGGCCGGGATAACGAAAGCCGCGATACGCGTCGATGCGTATCGCGGCTTTTTTCATGCGACGACAAACGGCGCAGCGTGCGCCGCGCCGCACGCTCAGTGCGCGTCGATCAGCAATGCGTCGTGCTCGAACGAGCCGTCGGCCTGCACCGCGTAGTAGCCGCGCACCTCGTCCGGTGCATGCGCCCACAACGCGCGAATGCCGGCGACGCTGTCGGCCGGCGTGCGAATGCGCGCGACCCACGTGTCGAAATCGATCGGCAGCCGCCAGCGGCTGTGCACCTGCGCGTCGAAACCGGCTGCGCGGAACATCGCGAGCCATTCGTCCGCACGGTAGTCGCGCACGTGCGACGCGTCGCGCAGCACTTCCGCGGCCTGCAGGTACGTATCGAGGAGCGGATGATCGTTGCCCGCGATGTCGATCATCAACACGCGGCCGCCCGGCTTCAGCACGCGACGCACCTCGGCCAGCGTCGCATGCATGTCGTGCCAGTGGTGCGCGCTCATCCGGCTCACGACCCAGTCGAACGTCGCGGTGTCGAACGGCAGCCGCTCGGCCGGCCCCTGCTGCGTGCGTACGTTCGCGAGCCCGCGCTCGCGCGCGGCCGCGTCGACGGTCGCGAGCATCGGCGCGGCGAGATCGTACGCGACCACGTCGCGCACGTGCGGCGCGACCGCGAAGCTCGCGTGACCGGCGCCGCAGCCCAGATCGAGCACCGCGGCGTCGGGCGTCGCGCTCACCGCGTCGGCGAGCGTCTGCAGGTCGGCGCCCGTCGCATGAACCGTGCTCGTCAGATAGGCGGCGGCCGTCGTGCCGAAGGCGTCGGCGACCTGGTCGTGGTGTTTCATCGTTCGCTCCTTTCCTTGATGCAGTCGGCCGGCCCCGGCGCTTCAACGCCCGATCCGGCCCCGTGCATCGCATTGTGGGGGACGCCCGCTGCCCTGCCAGCGCGCGAGCCGCTACAATAGGCCTGCGTGTGTACCAGTACAAGTTAAGCAGTTATTCTGGTATTTGATCCACCTGTCTGATCGTTGCCGCGTTTTCGCCTTCACTTCGCCGTTTCCGCATGAACCAGCCGTCCTCCGCCTCCGTCCCGCCACTCGACGCCACGCCCGCCCGCGCGCTCGGCGAATTCATCCGCGCCCACCGCGAGCGGCTGTCGCCGCAGGCCGTCGGCCTGCCTCCCGGCCCGCGCCGCCGCACGCCGGGGCTGCGGCGCGAGGAAGTCGCGCAACTGTGCGGCGTCAGCCCGACCTGGTACACGTGGATCGAACAGGGCCGACCCGTGTCGGCGTCGGCCGACGCGCTCGCGCGGATCGCCGTCGCGCTGCAACTGTCGAAGGCCGAGCGCGCATACCTGTTCGAGCTGGCCGCGCAGCGCGACCCGGCCGAGCCCGACGTCGCGGGCGGCGACCTGCCGCCGACGCTCGCCGCGACCGTCGCGGCGATCGCGACGCCCGCCTACGTGCTCGACCGCCAATGGAACGCGCTCGCATGGAATGCGCCGGCCGCCGCGCTCTTTTCCGGCTGGCTCGATGGCGAGCACGACCGCAACCTGCTGCGCTTCACGTTCATGGCGCCGGCCGCCCGCACGCTGATCGTCGACTGGGAAACCCGCGCGCGGCGGCTCGCGGCCGAATTCCGCGCCGATGCGATCCGCCACCTGACCGACGCGCCGACGCGCGCGCTGATCGACGCGCTGACGGCCGGCAGCGACGCGTTCGCGCAGTACTGGGCGTCGCAGGACGTGTTCGAGCGCGAAGGCGGGCTGCGTGAATTCGACCATCCGGCCGACGGCCGTCTCGTGTACCAGCAGATCACGCTGAAGCCCGCGCACCGCGAGGACCTGAAGCTGGTCGTGCTGGTGCGCGACTGAGCGCGGCTCAGAAGCTGATCGTCGCGGTAATCGTGTCGCTGTAGTTGCCGGGCGCCGGCGTCGCTTGCGCGGGCACGCGGCCGTACACGGTGATTGCCTGCGCGAACCCGCTGCCGGTGCCGGTCGCCATCGACGTGCCGGCGGTGCCGTCGCCCCATGGCTGCGTGAAGCCGCTGTCCTGATAGAGCTGATAGCTGACCGACCCGCCGCCCGCGCGCTGCATCGTGCGAGCGGCGACGTTGCCGCTGCCGCCGCCGTTCAACGCGATCCGGAATGCGTCGCCGTTCGTGCAGCGCGCGCTGATCGAGCCGCTCGCGGTCAGCGCCGACGCCAGCACGCCTGCCGCCGGAAACGCCACGCCGGTCGCGCTGATGATGCAGTTGTTGATGACGGTGGCGGTCGTGGTAACCGTCATCGTGCCAGCCGTCGACTGCGACGCACACGGCGTCGGCAGCACGCCGAGCAGCGAAAAACTGTAGCTGTACGCGGCCTGGTTGCCGCTGAAACTCTGCGTGTAGACGGTGCTGCCGTTGTTCACGGTCGGCACGGTCGGCTGGTTCGGCGCGATGCGACCATAGATGGTCACGTTCGCACTCGCGGACGTGCCGAGCACCGGTTTCGTCAACGTCACCGATATCGGCGTCGTGCCGCTGCTCACGGCGCCCCAGGCTTGCGAGTAGCCCGCGTCCTGATACAGGTCGTACTGCATCTGGTTCGTCCCGTTGCTCAGGTAGCGCGGACTGGTGCCGCCGAGGTTCACGCACACGAGCACGCCGGTGTTCAGGCTCAGCGTGTCCCACGTGCAGTTCACGGTCATCGTCGCGGTCGTCGTATAGGCCTGTTGCGTGATCGGACTGACCGAGCCGAAGCTCGGCACCGGCGGCGTCACCGTGCACGTATCCGCACGCGCCGACATCCACGGCATGCCGAGTACCGCTGCCAGCAGCAGGTACGCGAGCGCGCGCATCCAGCGGCGCGCCAGGTCGAAGCGGTCATCCGCCATGCGCCTCCCCGAAAAAAACCGTCCGCCCGATCGGGTTCGCGGATCGGGCCGCGCCATCATCGTATCGGTCTGCGCATCGATCGTTCGCACTGTTACTTGATCCATGTCAAATAGGCCGATGGAATCCGTCCGCTCCCCTGACAATGCACGCCAGGTCGGCGTTTTCTCCATTGCGCGCGACCGAACCCGTGGAGTAGTCTTCCACCAACGACAGAGCGGTAACGGCGACCGGCGACAGACCACGCGGCAGGCACTCCGCGGCCGGGCGACCCCTTGAACGGCAGGAGACAATCATAATGACAGATTCCCGACGTCGTGTTTTTTCAGCCATGCTCGCAGCCACGTTCGCATTCGCGCCGGTGCTGCAGCCCGTCACCGTTGCCGCAGTCTATTCGAACGGCACGGCCACCGCGCAATTCAACGTCACGCTCACGATCCAGGCGAACTGCACGATCGCCGCGAACCCGCTTGCATTCGGCACGACCGGCGTACTCGCATCGACGGTCAACCGGCAGACGACGGTCTCCGTCACCTGCACGAACTCGACACCCTACAACGTCGGGCTCGACGCCGGAGCGGTAACCGGCTCGACCGTCGCCAGCCGGCTGATGGGCGGTACCACGGCCGGCAATACCGGCACGACGGTCGGCTACCAGCTCTACCAGGACTCGGGCCACTCGACGATCTGGGGCAACACGCAAGGCACCGACACGGTCGGCGGCACCGGCACCGGTTCCGCGCAGGTGCTGAACGTGTACGGCCAGGTGCCCGCGCAGGCGACGCCGAAGCCCGACACCTACGAGGCCTCGGTCACCGCCACCGTCTATTTCTGACGGGCCGTGCGATTGTTCCCGCGCGCCTTTGCCGCGCTGTGCGTCGGGTGGGCGGCGGCCGTCTCGCATGCCGCCACGCTGCAGATCACGCCCGTGACGATCGAACTGCCGCCATCGGCGGCCGCCGCGAGCATGACGCTCAGCAACCCGGGCGGCCGGCCGATCTACGGCCAGGTCCGCACCTATCGCTGGACGCAGGAAAACGGTACCGACGTGATGACGCCGACCGACGCGCTCGCCGCGTCGCCGCCGCTGCTGCAGATCGACGCGAACGCCGAGCAGTTGATCCGGCTCGTGCGCACGAGCCGCGGCTCGCCGGCCGCCGAGGAGAGCTATCGCGTGCTGATCGACGAACTGCCCGCGCCGGGCACGCCGGTCGACAACGGCGTGACGATCCGGCTGCGCTATTCCGTGCCCGTATTCATCGAGCCCGATGCCGCGCAAGCGTCCCCGCGCCTCGACTGGCGCGTCGAACCCGACGGGACCGGCATGCAGCTCACGGTCGACAATCGCGGCGGACGGCGGGCGCAGATTTCCGCGGTCCGGTTGGTCGATGCGCGAGGCGGCGTCCACGAGATCACGCGCGGGCTGCTCGGCTATGCGCTCGCGAGCAGTACGCGACGCTGGCCGCTCAAGCTCGACGCCGGCACGCGCTTCGTCAAGATCCAGGCGACCGTCAACGCGCAGCCGGTCGAAGCCCGGTTGACGCCGCCCTGAGCCCCCCCGAGCAGGATCGCACGACGTTGCCCGTGCCGCCGCCGAGCAAGACCCTCCGGACCGACTGCCCCGTGCGACACGCCGGGCCGGCCCGGCCCACCGCCGCGCCGCTCGCGCTGGCGTTGATACTGGCGCTGCGCGCACTCGCCGCATGCGCGCAGCCGGTACCGCCCACCGCCGTGTCCGACGCCGCGGCGCAAGCCGACGGGTTGTATCTCGACGTGTCGCTCAATGGCGAACCGACGCACCGGATCGCCCGGTTCCGGCAGATCGACGGGCGGCTGTACGCGGCCTCCGCCGACCTGAACGATCTGGGCATCGCGACCGGCGGCCCCGCGAACGCACCGTCGAACACGCTCGTCGCACTCGATACGCTCGCGGGGCTGCACTACGCTTACGACGCCGGCCGGCAAACGCTCGACCTGCGCGTGCCCGACGCACTGCGCATTCCGCACACGTTCGATACGCGCGCGCTCGCCGCCGCGCCGCCGGCCACGTCCGGCCGCGGCTTCGTGCTGAATTACGATGCCTACGCGCAAACCATCGCGCGCGCACCGCTCGCGGTCTGGAGCGAGGCGCGCTATTTCGATCCGGCCGGCGTACTCAGCAGCACCGGCATCGCGTACCTGTACGACGACCGTCGGCGCTACGTGCGCTACGACACGTCATGGACCCGTTCGAATCCCCGCACGCTCACGACGACCCAGATCGGCGACACGATTTCGTCGTCGCTGTCCTGGACGCGCTCGCTGCGCCTGGGCGGCGTGCAGTGGCGCAGCAATTTCGGCCTGCGCCCCGACCTCGTCACGTTTCCGGTGCCCGCGCTGTCCGGCAGCGCGGTCGTGCCGACGTCGGTCGACCTGTACGTGAACAACGTGCGCCAGTTCAGCGGCGACGTGCCGAGCGGGCCGTTCGTGATCAACAGCGTGCCGGGCATCACCGGCGCGGGCAACGCGACGGTCGTCACGCGCGACGCGCTCGGCCGCTCGATCGCGACGTCGATTCCGCTGTACGTCGATACGCGCCTGCTGGCCCCCGGCCTCGTCAGCCATTCGCTCGAAGCCGGTTTCCTGCGCCGCGCGTACGGCACCGATTCGTTCGACTACGCGCGCACACCGGCGGCGAGCGGCTCGCTGCGCTACGGGATCAGCGAGCGGCTGACCGTCGAAGCGCACGGGGAAGCAACGGCCGGCGTCTACAACGCCGGCGCCGGCGTGCTCGCGCGCCTCGGCGAACGCGGCGTGGCGAACGCGTCGCTGGCGCTCAGCGCGCCGGGCAGGACCGGCGTGCAGGCGGGCGTCGGATACCAGTACGTGACGTCGCGCTTCTCGATCGACGCACAGACGCTGCGCGCATTCGGCGACTACGTCGACCTGGGCAGCCGCGAAGGCGTGCCCGTCTCGCGCGCCACCGATCGCGTGACGGTATCGTTCCCGTTCCTGCGCGCGCAAACGCTGTCGTTCAGCTATCTGGCCCTCAAGTATCCGGGCATCGCCGCGTCGCGGATCGGCTCGATCGCTTATCTCGTCAATCTCGGCGGGCTGACCTCGATCGCGTTCAGCGGCTTCCAGGACTTCCGGCAACGCGACGCGCGCGGCTTCTTCGCGAGCCTGAGCATCGGGCTCGGCGGCAACACGTCCGTCTCCGCGAACGCCGGGCGGCAGAACGGCGAATCGACCTACACGCTCAATGCATCGCGGCCGCCCGACTACGGCGGCGGCTTCGGCTGGAACGTGCAGGCCGGCACCAACGCGGGCACGCGCTACGGGCAGGGCCAGTTGCAGTATCTCGGCCGCGCCGGCCAGGTCACGCTGCTCGCGCAATCGTTCGACGGGCGCAGCAACGCGGCGGTCGACGTCACGGGCGCGTTCGTGCTGATGGACGGCCGGGTGATGACGGCGCGCCGCGTCGACGACGGCTTCGCGCTCGTCTCGACCGACACGGGGCGCGTGCCCGTGCTGCACCAGAACCGGCTGATCGGCGCGACGGACCGGGCCGGCTACCTGCTGGTGCCCGACCTGAATGCGTACCAGAACAATCGCGTCGCGATCGACGGCAGCGCGCTGCCGGCCGACGCGCGGATCGCCGACACGACGCTCGACGTCGTGCCGCAGGCCCGCTCCGGCGTGCTCGCGCACTTCGCCATCACACGCTACAGCGCCGCGTCGATCGCACTGCGCGCGCCGGACGGCACGCCGCTTCCGCCGGGGCTCGAGGTCCGCCACGTCGAAAGCGGCCAGCGCACGATCGTCGGCTACGACGGCCTGACCTTCGTCGACGGCCTCGTCGCGAACAACCACCTGCAGATCTCCGGCGGCGGCCGCGACTGCACCGTCGAATTCGCGTACCGGCGGCCGGACGACGGCACGCTGCCGCGCATCGGCCCGCTGACCTGCGGCCCGCGGTAGCGCGCGCCGGCCGCCCGCGTCGCGAATGTTAGAATCGCAAGATTCCCTCGGCGGCGCCCAGCCGCCCAACTCCCCTTCGAAGAATCGCCATGACGTCCCAACTGCACAAAAAGGGCGAGGCCTGGTCGGCCCGCTTCTCGGAACCGATGTCGGAGCTGGTCAAGCGCTACACGTCGTCGGTGTTTTTCGACAAGCGCCTCGCGCTCGTCGACATCGCCGGCTCGCTCGCGCACGCGAACATGCTCGCCGCGCAGAAGATCATCAGCGCCGACGACCTGGCCGCGATCGAACGCGGGATGGCGCAGATCAAGGGCGAGATCGAGCGTGGCGAATTCGAATGGCAGCTCGACCTGGAAGACGTCCACCTGAACATCGAGGCGCGCCTGACCGCGCTGATCGGCGATGCCGGCAAGCGCCTGCACACGGGCCGCTCGCGCAACGACCAGGTCGCGACCGACATCCGCCTGTGGCTGCGCGGCGAAATCGACCGCATCGGCGGCCTGCTGAACGACCTGCGCGGCGCGCTGATCGATCTCGCGGAACAGAACGCCGACACGATCATGCCGGGCTTCACGCACCTGCAGGTCGCGCAGCCCGTCACGTTCGGCCACCACCTGCTCGCGTACGTCGAGATGTTCACGCGCGACGCGGAACGCATGCGCGACTGCCGCACCCGCGTGAACCGCCTGCCGCTCGGCGCGGCCGCGCTCGCGGGCACGAGCTACCCGATCGACCGTCACGCGGTCGCGAAAACGCTCGGCTTCGACGGCATCTGCGCGAACTCGCTCGACGCGGTGTCCGATCGCGACTTCGCGATCGAATTCACGGCCGCGTCCGCGCTCGTGATGACGCACGTGTCGCGCTTCTCCGAGGAACTCGTGCTGTGGATGAGCCCGCGCGTCGGCTTCATCGACATCGCCGACCGCTTCTGCACCGGCAGCTCGATCATGCCGCAGAAGAAGAACCCGGACGTGCCCGAGCTCGCGCGCGGCAAGACCGGCCGCGTGAACGGCCACCTGATGGCGCTCCTCACGCTGATGAAGGGCCAGCCGCTCGCGTACAACAAAGACAACCAGGAAGACAAGGAACCGCTGTTCGATACGGTCGACACCGTCGCCGACACGCTGCGGATCTTCGCCGAGATGGTCGCCGGCATCACCGTGAAGCCGGACGCGATGCGCGCGGCCGCGCTGCAGGGCTTCTCGACCGCCACCGACCTCGCCGACTACCTCGTGAAGCGCGGCCTGCCGTTCCGCGACGCGCACGAAGCGGTCGCGCACGCGGTGAAGATCTGCGACGACCGCGGCATCGACCTCGCCGACCTGACGCTCGACGAAATGAAGCAGGAACTGCCGAACGTCGCGCACCTGATCGGCGACGACGTGTTCGGCTACCTGACGCTCGAGGGTTCGGTCGCGAGCCGCAACCATCCGGGCGGCACCGCGCCCGACCAGGTGCGTGCGGCCGTCAAGGCGGCCCGCGCCGCGCTCGGCAAGTAACGGCCTGCGGTTCCGGACGGACGCCTTCGGCGTCCGTTTTTCATTCGGGCGGCCAGCGCGCCGCCCGTCGCCTTCCCCGCTTCACGGACGCCCCCGATGACCTTCTCCGCCGCGCTCTTCGACATGGATGGCCTGCTCGTCGATTCCGAGCGGACCATCATGAACACGTGGATCGACGTGTCGAATGCGCACGGCGTCGTGCTGACCGAGATCGATTACCTGCAGATCGTCGGCCGTTCGTTCGCCGAAGGCCAGGTGATCCTGGCACGGCTGATCGGCGACCCCGCTACGTTCGACGCGGTGCGCGTCCGCGTGCGCGAACAGCTCGCGGCGCCCGAGCCGCATCCGAAGTTTCCGCTGAAACCCGGCGCATTCGCGCTGCTCGACGCGCTCGCGCAGGCCGGCATTCCGTGCGCGGTCGCGTCGTCGTCCGCGGGCGACGTGATCCGCGCGCGGCTCGGCGCGGTCGGCGTGCTGCCGTTCTTCCGCGCGATCGCGGGCGGCGACGAAGTCGCGCGCGGCAAGCCCGACCCGGCCGTCTACCGGCTCGCGGCCGAGCGCCTCGGCGTGCCGGCCCACGCGTGCGTCGCGTTCGAGGACAGCGACTTCGGCGCGCAGTCGGCCGCCGGCGCCGGCGCGGCGGTCGTCACCGTGCCCGACCTGAAGGCGCCGACGCCCGAGATCGTCGCGCTGAGCCTGCACGTGCTCGCGTCGCTCGACGACGCGATCGCGCTCGTGCCGTCGTGGTTCGGGTTGCAGGGCACGTCGCAGCCCGCGTAGGCAGCACACCGCGCCATGCAAAACGGGCACCCGAGGGTGCCCGTTCCGTCGTGTCGCCCACTCGAAAGCGGCGCGCCGTTACCGGTTGCCGGCCGTCTCCGACAGCCGCTTCATCGTCGCGATGCGCGCGCCGATCAGGTCGACGCGGCCATCCTCGCCGACGAGCGGCGCCGTCGCATCGCGGAACGCCACCCACGCGCGCTGCGCGCGCACGAGCGTCCCGGCCGAATGCGCGGGCATCTTGCGGCGCAGCTTCTGGTAATAGCGGTTCAGGTCGAACAGCGCATGCTCGCACGCGGCATCCTGCACGCACGGTCGCACGCGGCGCACCGCCGGCTCGCGCGGCGCGTTCGCCGGCTTCGTACCGGCCGGCGCGGCCGCCGCAGCCGCACCGCCCTGCGCACCGCTCGTCGCCGCAACCGGCACGGCGGCCGGCGGCGGCGCATAGCGATCGGCCGCCCCGCGCAACGCCAGCGCGCGATCGCGCACCGGCTGCAGCTGCAGGTCGGCGCTCGACATCGCATACGCGGTGCCGCGCGTCGTGTCGTACACGGCCTTCAGCAGCAGCACTTCGTCCTTGCGCCACGTGAGCCAGCGGCGCTGGCTGTCCTGCCAGCCGCGCTTCGCGTCGGCCGGCGCGTCCTTCAACAGGCGCTGGTACGCGCCGTCCATCACTGTCTGCCACTGCTGCTGCGCTTCGCCCATGCACTGGATCTGGCCGGCCGGCGACGACCGGTCGCGCCGCGCGAGACACTGCCGCATCGCGACGTCGATCGGGTCGGCCGCCGCGACTTCCGCATGGGCGACGCCCGCGCCCGCGAGCCCCGCCAATCCTGCCGTCCAGACGACGAGCGCGGCCAGCGCCGCGCGCATCGCCCGGAGTCGTCCGTGCGTCGCCATCAGTCGCGCACGCAGTCGACGAAGTACTCGACGCGGCCGTTCACCTCTTCCGCGACGAGGCCGTGGATGTCGGTGTGGAAGCCCGGGAAGCGCTCGTTGAAGTCGCGCGCGAACCGCAGGTAGTTCACGATCGTCTTGTTGAAGCGCTCGCCCGGAATCAGCAGCGGAATACCCGGCGGGTACGGCGTGAGCAGGATGCTCGTCACGCGGCCTTCGAGCTCGTCGAGCGGCACGCGGTCGATCTTGCGGTGCGCGAGCTTCGCGAACGCGTCCGACGGCTTCATCGCCGGCTCCATGTCCGACAGGTACATCTCCGTCGTCAGGCGGGCGATGTCGTTCGCGCGATACACGTCGTGAATCTGCGTGCACAGGTCGCGCAGGCCGACACGCTCGTAGCGCGGATGCTGCGCGACGAATTCCGGCAGCACGCGCCACAGCGGCTGGTTGTTGTCGTAGTCGTCCTTGAACTGCTGCAGCTCGGTCACCATCGAGTTCCAGCGGCCCTTCGTGATGCCGATCGTGAACATGATGAAGAACGAGTACAGGCCGGTCTTCTCGACGATGATCCCGTGCTCGGCCAGGTACTTCGTGACGATCGCGGCCGGAATGCCGGTCTCGCCGAACTCGCCGTCGACGTCGAGCCCCGGCGTGATGATCGTCGCCTTGATCGGGTCGAGCATGTTGAAGCCTTCCGCGAGCGGGCCGAAGCCGTGCCAGTGGTCGTTCGGCTTCAGCATCCAGTCCTCGCGCGAACCGATGCCTTCCTCGGACAGGTTGTCCGGGCCCCACACGCTGAAGAACCAGTCGTCGCCGTACTCGGCGTCGACCTTGCGCATCGCGCGGCGGAAGTCGATCGCCTCGGCGATCGATTCCTCGACGAGCGCGGTGCCGCCCGGCGGCTCCATCATCGCGGCCGCGACGTCGCACGACGCGATGATCGCGTACTGCGGGCTCGTCGACGTGTGCATCAGGTACGCCTCGTTGAAGCGGTGCTTGTCGAACGTGCGGTTCTCCGAATCCTGCACGACGATCTGCGACGCCTGCGAGATGCCCGCGAGCAGCTTGTGCGTCGAGTGCGTCGCGAACACGAGCGCGCCCGTGCGCGGCCGACCGTCGCCGATCGCGTGCATGTCGCGGTAGAAATCGTGGAACGTCGCGTGCGGCAGCCATGCTTCGTCGAAGTGCAGCGTGTCGAGCAGGTCGCCGAGCAGGTCCTTGATCATCTCGACGTTGTAGACCACGCCGTCGTACGTGCTTTGCGTGATCGTCAGGATGCGCGGCTTCATGTCCGGGTTCTCGCGCAGCGCCTCGCGCGCGAACGGGTTCGCCTCGATCTTCTTGCGGATGTTCTCCGGCTTGAATTCGTCGCGCGGGATCGGCCCGATGATGCCGAAATGGTTGCGCGTCGGCGTGAGGAACACGGGAATCGCGCCCGTCATCGTGATCGCGTGCAGGATCGACTTGTGGCAGTTGCGGTCGACCAGCACGATGTCGCCGGGCGCGACCGTCGCGTGCCAGACGATCTTGTTCGACGTCGACGTGCCGTTGGTCACGAAGAACAGGTGGTCGGCGCTGAAGATGCGCGCCGCGTTGCGTTCGGACGCCGCCACCGGGCCGGTGTGGTCGAGCAGCTGGCCGAGTTCGTCCACCGCGTTGCACACGTCCGCGCGCAGCATGTTCTCGCCGAAGAACTGGTGGAACATCTGGCCGAGCGGGTTCTTCAGGAACGCGACGCCGCCCGAGTGGCCCGGGCAGTGCCACGAGTACGAGCCTTCGTCCGCGTACTTGACGAGTTCCTTGAAGAACGGCGGCGCGAGCGAATCGAGATAGACCTTCGCTTCACGGATGATGTGGCGCGCGACGAATTCCGGCGTGTCCTCGAACATGTGGATGAAGCCGTGCAGTTCGCGCAGGATGTCGTTCGGCAGATGGCGCGACGTGCGCGTCTCGCCGTACAGGAAGATCGGGATGTCCGCGTTGCGGCGGCGCACTTCGGTGACGAACGCGCGCAGCTCGATGATCGCGGTCGCGAGCTCGGGCAGCTCGCCGTCCGGGCCGATTTCGCCGAGCATGAGTTCGTCGTCGTCGATCGACAGGATGAAGCACGACGCGCGGCTCGATTGCTGCGCGAACGACGTCAGATCGCCGTAGCTCGTGAGGCCGAGGACTTCGACGCCCTCCTTCTCGATCGCTTCGGCCAACGCCCGGATGCCGGAGCCCGAGATGTTCTCGGAGCGGAAATCTTCGTCGATGATGACGACGGGGAAACGAAACTTCATGGGCGATTCTCCAAAAAGAACGACCGCGGCGCGTCACGCGCAGCGGTCACCCGGAAACTGGTGAGACGTTATGCAACCAGATCAGGTTTTCGGCAGCGTGACACCGCGCTGCCCCTGATACTTGCCGCCGCGATCGGCGTACGACACGTCGCACACCTCGTCGCTTTCGAAGAAGAGCACCTGCGCGACGCCTTCGTTCGCGTAGATCTTCGCGGGCAACGGCGTGGTGTTCGAGAATTCCAGCGTGACGTAGCCTTCCCACTCGGGTTCGAACGGCGTCACGTTGACGATGATCCCGCAGCGCGCGTAGGTCGACTTGCCGAGGCAGACGGTGAGCACGGTGCGCGGGATGCGGAAATATTCGACGGTGCGGGCCAGCGCGAACGAGTTCGGCGGGATGATGCACACGTCGCCCTTGAAATCGACAAACGAACCCTCGTCGAAGTTCTTCGGATCGACGATCGTCGAGTTGATGTTGGTGAAGATCTTGAATTCGTCCGCGCAGCGGATGTCGTAGCCGTAGCTCGACGTGCCGTAGCTGACGATCCGGCGGCCGTCCTCGGACGCGCGGACCTGATCGGGCACGAACGGCTCGATCATCTTGTGCTCTTCGGCCATGCGCCGAATCCATTTGTCGGACTTGATGCTCATGCCAGCCTCCGCAGGGCCGTCCCGAGGCGGCTGGCCGTCCCCTCGGGGGACAGCGAACGAAGTGAGCGTTGGGGTCGTTTCATATCAGGGCGCCTGGAAACGCTGCGTGACGGTCAGGGAGGGCCGCTCGCGCAAGGCGGCGGCCGGGAAAGGCGGACATTTTACGCGATCATCGGCTCGCGCACGCGGCGGCCGTCAACGGATCACGCCGCAGGCCAGCGCGGGCCCCGCGCCATGCTGCGCAAACGCCGGGTCGCTCGCGTCGCGATGCACCAGCGCCGCACGGTTCATCGCCGAGCGCACGCCATCGAGGGCCAGATCGGGTGCGACGATGAAGCCGGCCGCGACGCCGTTCGCATCCGCATGGATGTTGCCGAGATCGCCGGCAACGCGCGCGCCGGCGCGCAGCCGGTCGGCGGCCGGCGCGAACACCTGGCCGGCGCTCGAGCCGTCGCCCGCATTGCAGTCGCCGCGTTCGTGCACCTGCAGCGCGTGATCGCTGTTCGGCGGCAGGCCGACCAGGTTGTAGGTGACCTGCACGCCGTCCGGGCGCTCGACGAACGTCACCGCACCGCGCGCCTGCGAGCCGACCGTCGGCTGCAGCTGGGCGTCGGCCCGTTTTTCGTGCGACGAGGAAAAGGAGGTACAGCCGGCCAGCAGGCCCAGCGCGGCGGCGGCCAGCAGCGCGCGCTGCGCGCGGCCGGCGCGCACGCCGTGATGTCGTTGTTTCATTCGATCCTCATGCCGGCTGACGGCCGTTTGACACGGCGGCCGCGCCGGGCGGGTAAAGGGACCCGGGAAAAGTCGCCATGATACCGCGCCTCGCGGCGCCGTAAACAGCGTGAGGCCCCGCCCCGCAAGGGTTTTACGTATTTTGAACAACGATCGACGGGAACTTCGACGTCATGTCGCGCGATCGCTCGGCAATCGCCAGCGCCACCCCGCGCGCGATGTCGCGGTAACGACGCGCGAGCGCGCCGTCCGGCTCGGCCGCGACCGTCGGCGTGCCGCTGTCGGCGCGCTCGCGGATCGCGATGTCGAGCGGGAGGCTGCCGAGCACGTTCACGCCGTAATCCTGCGCCATCCGCTCCGCCCCGCCCGCGCCGAAGATGTGCTCTTCGTGGCCGCAGTTCGAGCAGATGTGGATGCTCATGTTCTCGACGATGCCGAGGATCGGAATCCCGACCTTCTCGAACATCTTCAGCCCCTTCTTCGCGTCCAGCAGCGCGATGTCCTGCGGCGTCGTGACGATCACCGCGCCGGTGACGGGCACGCGCTGCGCGAGCGTGAGCTGGATGTCGCCCGTGCCGGGCGGCATGTCGACGATCAGGTAGTCGAGCTCGCGCCAGTTGGTCTGGCGCAGCAGCTGCTCGAGGGCCGACGTCGCCATCGGGCCGCGCCACACCATCGGGTTGTCTTCCTCGATCAGGAAGCCGATCGAGTTCGCCTGCAGCCCGTGGCCGACCAGCGGGTTCATCGACTGGTTGTCGGGCGACTCGGGGCGCTGGCCGTGGATGCCCAGCATCGTCGGTAGCGACGGGCCGTAGATGTCGGCGTCGAGAATGCCGACCGACGCGCCTTCCGCGGCCAGCGCCAGCGCGAGGTTCACGGCCGTCGTGCTCTTGCCGACGCCGCCCTTGCCCGACGCGACCGCGACGATGTTCTTCACATTCGGCAACAGCTTCACGCCGCGCTGCACCGTATGCGCGACGATCTCCTGCGACACGGCGACGCGTGCGTCGCGCACGCCCGGCACGGCCTGGAGCGCCGCGGCGACGCGCGCACGCACGTCGTCGTGCTGGCTGCGCGCCGGATAACCGAGCACCACGTCGAGCGCCACGACATCGCCGTCGATCGCGACGTTGCGCACGCCCTTGTTCGCCGCGTACGGGCGGCCGGTATTGGGGTCGACGACTGCCGCCAGCGCGGCGTCGACTTGTGCCCGGTCAATGCTCATCGAAACTCCGTGAAAACGTTTTTCTCGCGCGCAAACGTCAAAAAATATCAAATTACGCTGCGAAAATCGGGAAAAGTGAAAGAATCTGTTGCACGCCATTGCGCGAACGCGCGACCCGGCGCACTCTTCGCGTGCGGCACGCTATAGGGCCAAATCGGCCACTAACCGCCTATATTGTAGAGGCTGACGCGTCGCGCTGTCCGAACAGCCACGCTGACGGACAGGGCATGCGACCGCCTCGGCGGCTGCCGCGAGCGCAGGCCGGCCTTCCTTTTTCGGACGGCCCGCGCAGGGAGCCGTAACTGTTGTTTGTCGTCGTTGTCGACTCGTTCAACCAAGAGAGGAATCCAAGATGAACATGAAAATCGCGACTCGCCTGTCCGTATTCGCACTCGCCGGCGCACTGCTGGCAGGCTGCGCCACGCAGCAAGGCAACAATACGGCCGTCGGCACCGGCACGGGTGCGGCGCTGGGCGCGGGGATCGGCGCGCTGGCCGGTGGCGGCAAGGGCGCGGCGATCGGCGCGGGCGTCGGCGCACTGGTCGGTGGCGTGACGGGTTACAACTGGCAAGCGATCAAGAACAAGCTCGCACCGTCGGCAGCGCAGACGGGCACGCAGGTGACCGAGCAGCCGGACGGCTCGCTGAAGCTGAACGTGCCGAGCTCGGTCACGTTCGCGACGAACCAGTACGCGATCACGCCGGCGTTCACGCCGCTGCTGAACGACCTCGCGACGACGCTGAACCAGAACCCGCAAGTGACGGCATCGATCGTCGGCTACACGGACAGCACGGGCTCGGCCCAGCTGAACCAGACGCTGTCGCAGAATCGCGCGCAAAGCGTCGTGAACGCGCTCGTGCAGCGCGGCGTGAACGGCGGCCGCCTGTCGGCGCAAGGCATGGGCGCATCGAACCCGATCGCGGACAACGCGACCGAAGCCGGCCGCGCACAGAACCGCCGCGTCGAGATCTACCTGCGCGCACCGCAACAGCATCAGTAAGCGCGACCACGAGAGGAATCGTGCGGGCAGCCTGCCCGCACAGCCCCGCCTGGCAAGGCTTTGGGCGGGGCCGGTAACAAATCGAAAAAATTTTCGAACTTCTGTCGCAGGCCGTGGTCAGTATTTACGGTACGCGGCTGGTGTTGCCGGCGCGTCACCATTCTCCTCTTGTCGTTGTTGCTCCGGGGCCGTATCCGCCCCGGTTTTTTTTGCCCGGAGAATTCGTGCTGCGCTGCAGCACAACGTCGCCGGGCATGCCGCGTGTGCGGCCTCGCCCCTTCCGCCGCCCGGTCCGCGGCGCCGGCCCGCCGCGCTGGCCCGCGCCCCTGCTAGAATCGCAGTTTCCCGTCGTTTTTCCCGCTGTTCTTCTCCAGACCCTATGTCCGCATCCGACCTCACTTCCGTGCAGGCTGCGGCGCCGCAAGGCAGCCGCCAGATCCTCGTTACGTCCGCACTGCCCTATGCCAACGGGCAGATCCACATCGGCCACCTGGTCGAGTACATCCAGACCGACATCTGGGTGCGGGCGCTGCGAATGCATGGCCATGAGGTCTACTACATCGGCGCCGACGATACGCACGGCACGCCGATCATGCTGCGCGCGGAGAAGGAAGGCCTGACCCCGAAGCAGCTGATCGACCGCGTGTGGACCGAGCACAAGCGCGACTTCGACAGCTTCGGCGTGTCGTTCGACAACTTCTACTCGACCGATTCGGACGAGAACCGCGTGCTGAGCGAGAAGATCTATCTCGCGCTGCAGGAAGCCGGCCTGATCGCCGAGCGCGAAATCGAACAGGCGTACGATCCGGTCAAGGAAATGTTCCTGCCGGACCGCTTCATCAAGGGCGAGTGTCCGAAGTGCCACGCGAAGGACCAGTACGGCGACAACTGCGAAGTGTGCGGCTCGACCTACCTGCCGACCGAACTGCTGAACCCGTATTCGGTCGTGTCCGGCGCGACGCCGGTGCGCAAGACCTCGAAGCACTACTTCTTCCGCCTGTCCGACCCGCGCTGCGAATCGTTCCTGCGCGAATGGGTGAGCGGCCTCGCACAGCCCGAAGCGACCAACAAGATGCGCGAATGGCTCGGCGACGCGGGCGAAGCCAAGCTCGCCGACTGGGACATCTCGCGTGACGCGCCGTACTTCGGCTTCGAGATTCCGGGCGCGCCCGGCAAGTATTTCTACGTGTGGCTCGATGCGCCGGTCGGCTACTACGCGAGCTTCAAGAACCTGTGCGAGCGCAACGGCATCGATTTCGATGCGTGGATCCGTCCCGGCTCGAAGGCCGAGCAGTACCACTTCATCGGCAAGGACATCCTGTACTTCCACACGCTGTTCTGGCCCGCGATGCTCGAGTTCTCGGGCCACCGCACGCCGACCAACGTGTTCGCGCACGGCTTCCTGACCGTCGACGGCGCGAAGATGTCGAAATCGCGCGGCACGTTCATCACCGCGCAGAGCTACATCGACACCGGCCTGAACCCGGAGTGGCTGCGCTACTACTTCGCCGCGAAGCTGAACGCGACGATGGAAGACATCGACCTGAACCTCGACGACTTCCAGGCGCGCGTGAACAGCGATCTCGTCGGCAAGTATGTGAACATCGCGAGCCGCGCGGCCGGCTTCCTGATCAAGCGTTTCGACGGCCGCGTGCAGGACAGCGCGATGAATCATCCGCTCGTCGCGAAGCTGCGCGATGCGATTCCGCAGATCGCCGCGAGCTACGAAGCGCGCGAATACGGCCGCGCGCTGCGCCACACGATGGAGCTCGCGGACGAAGTGAACGCATACGTCGACGGCGCGAAGCCGTGGGATCTCGCGAAGGATCCGGCCAACGCGGTCGCGCTGCACGAAACCTGCAGCGTGAGCCTCGAGGCCTTCCGCCTGCTGTCGCTCGCGCTGAAGCCGGTGATGCCGCGCGTCGCCGCAGCGGTCGAGGCGTTCTTCGGGATCGCGCCGCTCGCGTGGGCCGATGCCGCGAAGCCGCTGTCGTCGGCGCAGCCGATCAAGGCGTACCAGCACCTGATGACGCGCGTCGATGCGAAGCAGATCGAAGCGCTGCTCGCCGCGAACCGCGATTCGCTGCAGGCCGATGCAGCCGGCGCGGCCGCCGGCGGCGCCAATGCTGCGAAGGACGCGAAGAGCAACGCCAAGGCGAACGCGAAGCCGGCCGTCGTGAACGGCGCCGACGACGCGCCGATCTCGATCGACGATTTCGCGAAGATCGACCTGCGCATCGCGAAGATCGTCGCGTGCCAGGCGGTCGAAGGATCGGACAAGCTGCTGCAGCTCACGCTCGACGTCGGCGAGGAAAAGACCCGCAACGTGTTCTCGGGCATCAAGTCCGCGTACCAGCCCGAGCAGCTCGTCGGCAAGCTGACCGTGATGGTCGCGAATCTCGCGCCGCGCAAGATGAAGTTCGGCCTGTCCGAAGGGATGGTGCTCGCCGCGTCGGCCACCGACGAGAAGGCGGAACCGGGCCTCTACATCCTCGAACCGCACAGCGGCGCGAAGCCCGGCATGCGCGTGAAGTAAGCAGAACGCACTGCTGCCGCCGCAAAAAAGCCCCGCACGATGTCGAATCGTGCGGGGCTTTTTTATCGCTGCCCGGTAAGCCGCATCCGCCGTCACCGCTGCCCGAACCAGCGATCGAAGCGCCGCGTGTAGTTCAGGTCGACGCCCTGGAACGTGCCGCCGTACGCGGACACCGACCAGAAGCGCGTCAGGTTGATCGTCGCCTTGAACGCGTTGCTCGCCGATTGCAGCCCCTGCTCGAAGCCGAGCACGAACCGCTCGTTGATCGCCTTCGACACCAGCACGACCTGCGGATCGGTCAGGCCGACTTCGCTACGGCCGACCGACACCTCGTCGAGGCCGAAGGTCTGCGCGACGCGCTTGCCGGTCACGCTGCCGAGCAGCCCGAGCGCCGCCGTCATCGCGCCCTGCTGGCCGACGTTGTTGCCCTGGTCGGTGCCGTGCCCGAACAGCAGCCACGACAGCTTTTCATTGTCGGTGACGTTCGGCTCCGACACGAGCTTGACGGTCGGCGACTGGATCGTGCCCGTCACCTGCACGCCGGCCTCGACCTCCTGGTTGCGCCGCATCGCGAGGATGTTGACGCCCGGGTTCGATACCGGGCCGTTGAACGTGAAGAAGCCGTTCTCGATCGCGAGCTTGCGGCCGAACGTCGTGTACGTCGAACCTTCGGTCACACGCACGTTGCCGACCGCGCGCAGCGGCACGCCCGGCGCGCTCATCACGGTGATCGTGCCGCGCAGTCCCAGATCCGCGCCGTGCCCCTTGAAGCGGAAGTTGTTGCCGAGCCCGACGTCGATGTTCGCGCGCGGCGCGAGCGATGGCGCCGGCTTGTCCTCGACCGCCTTCGGCTTCGCGACCGCGGTGCCGGTCGGCGTCTCGCCGCGCACCGTGCCGTCCGGCTGCACGATCACGACGTCGTCCGACAGGTGCGGCGCCGATTGCTCGGGCAGGTCGAACAGCGCGCGGTCGACCACGAACTTGCCGTCGATCGACAGCGCGCCGCGCGGCCCGTCGTTCGCGACGGTGGCCTTGCCCGACAGCGACAGCTTGCGATCGGGCGCCGCGAACAGTTCGAGCTTGTCCGCGACGATGCTCGCGGTCAGGTCCGGCGCCTCGCCGTCGAGGCGCACGCGGCCGAGCGCGCGCAGCGTGCCGTCGCCGCCGTGAAATTCGACCTGCTGGAATTCGACGAGGTTGTCCGACAGCTTCACGCGCACGATGCCGTCCTTCAGCTGCACGCCCTGGTCGATCAGCGTCGCGGACAGCTCGTCGCCCGTCAGCGTCCCCGACAGGTTCGGTTTCACCGGCGTGCCGGAAACCGTCAGCTTCAGCGCCGCGCGCCCGCCGAGCAGGTAGCTCGGCCCGAACAGGTTGCCGGTGGTCTTCAGCGCCGGGATGTCGGCATCGATGCGGCCCGACAGCGGACCGTCGTCGACGATGCCGAACACGCCGTCGCGCAACGCGAACGGCACCGTGACGTTCGCGTCGAGCGTGCCGATCCGGCTCGCCTTCGCGAGCGCCGTCACGTTGAGCCGGTTGCCGGGCGCGAAGCTCGCCCGGGCGGACAGATCGGTCAGGCCGAGCGACGCGATGCCGCGCCCGCTCTCGATCGTCACGTCGCCGCCGCGGCGCTTCACCTGCACGTGGCCCGTCGCGTTCGCACCGAGCGAGAAATCCCAGTCGGCATCGAGCACGACGTCGGTCCGCACCGGCGGCCGCTGGCCGGTCAGCGCCTGGCGCACCTCGAGGAAACGCGCGACCGATGCGCCGGTCACGGTGCCCGCCGAGCGCATCTGGCCGCGATCGAACACGAACGATTTCAGGTCGATCGCCGCGCCTTCGAGCGTGAGCCGCGTCGCGCCGAGCGTCACGCGACCGGCGCCGGCCGATATCGTCAACGGCGCCTGCAGCGCGAGCGCCGGCGTGCCGCGATTCGCGAGACGCGTGACGGTGCCGTCCCAGCGCATGCCGTCGCGGTTCTCGACCACGCCGCCGTTCGCCGCGAGCGTCAGGTCGATCACGCGGCCGCTGGCCATCCCGAGCGCCGACGCGTCGAGCGTGTGCTTCGCGCGCGTGCCGTCGAGGTTCGCGCGCAACGACTTCAGCTTGAACGAGCCGAGCGCGATGTCGGCCGCGTCGGCCGTGAACACGAGCGCGCCGTGCGCGCCGTCGCGGATGTCCGCGCGGCCCTGGGCGGTGCCGATCCGGTTCGAGCCGACGACGACGTGCTCGGCCTTGTAGGTCGCCGTCACGTTCGGATGCGCGAAGCTGCCGGTCAGGTCGCCCTGCGCCTGCACGAGCCCTTCGATGCCGAAGCCGAGGCGGTCGAGCTGCGGCGCGTCGACGACGAAGCGCAGCCGGTCGCCGGGTGCGCCGAAGCTGCCGCGCAGGTCGACGTGGTTGCCGGCGATCGACAGGTTCGCGTTGCTCGGCAGGATGCGCGAGCCGGCGAGCTGCACGACGCCGGCGCCGGTCAGCGGCACGCCGTCGTACAGGCTGTCGGCGAGCTTGAAGGTCGCCTTCGTCGAGACCTGCGGCGCGAACGCGCCCGACGCGGTCAGCGTGCCCGACACGCGCGTTTCGCCGCGCTTGGCCGGGGCCCTGGCGGCCTTCGCCGGCGCCTTGCCGCCGCCCGCCTTCGGCGCGCTCATCGCGGCGAGCAGCAGCGGATCGAACGCGGTCAGCGTCGCCTTCGCGTCATAGCTCGAGTGCGCGTCGTGGCGGAACACGCCCGTCAGGTCGATGCGCCCCTTGGCCGCAGTCACGCGCGTATCGGTCAGCACGGTCTGCTGCCGCGTCAGCGCAACCTTGGCGCGCGCGCCCAGCGCGAGCTTCGGATCGTTCAGGTTGAAATCGACGGTCGTCACGTCGCCCGCGAGCGTCACGCCGAGCGGGCCGCCGAGGCGCATCGGCCGCAGTTCGGCGACGAACGCGTTCAGGTCGAGGTTCGCGACCTTCAGGTCGAAGCGGCCCTTGCCGCCCGTGAGCGTGCCGCCGCCCGTCACGCTGCCGTCCCGGATCAGCTTCAGCGCGAGGCCGTCGATCCGCTGCGCGTGCGCGTCGAGATGCACGGTCGCATGCACGTCGATCACCGGCAGCAGATGGTCGCCGAGCGTACCGGGTTTCGCGTTGACGATCGACACCGGGCCCGTCACCGCGAAGCCCTTCGCGGGCGCCGAGCCTGCCGGCGCGGTCACTGGTGCGAGTTCGGCGCGCACCGCGAGATCGGCTGCCGGCGCGCCGGGCGACAGTGCCTGCGGATTCACGTGGTCGAACGCGAGCGACGCACGCGTGAGCGGCACCGTGCCGAATGGCGCAGCCTCGACGTGCGCGCGCCCGTTCAGCTTCATCCCGCTCGCGTCGACCTCGGCGACGAGCGCCTCCAGCGAGCCCGACACACGGGCCCGCGCGTCGACCGCTTCGTCGGACAGCTTGCCTGCGTAGGTGGCTTCGCCCGTCAGCGCGAACGGCTTCACCCCGTCGAGCTTCGCGCGCGCGGTCAGCGCGCCGTACGGCGTATCGACGCCGTCGAGCACGAGTTCATGGTGACGGCCGTCGCTGCGGCCGTTCAGCGCGAGATGGTCGAGCTGCGTCGTCGAGCCGCCTTCGTGAATCGCGAGGCGATCGACGCGCAGGTCGTCGATCCGCACCTGCAGCGGCAGGCTCAGGTCCTGCGGCGTCGTACTCGGCGTCGACGGCCCCGGCGCGATCCGCACGTCGATCGTGCCTGCGCGCAGATAGGCGATGGACAGCCGCCACGGCGCACGCGTCAGTGCCCAGCGGCCGTCGAGCCGGTCGATGCGGACCTCGGTGCCGGTGCCGTCGGGGCTGGTCCACGCGAACCCGCGCAACCGCACGCCGGTCGCGAGCGAGCCGCCTTCGAGCGTGCCCGCGAGCCGTGCCCCGAGCACCTTGCCGGCCACCTGCCACGCGAGTCGCGTCCCGCGCTCGGTCGTCACCGCGCCGGCCACGAGCCCCACTGCCAGCACGACGAGCAGCACGACCGTCGCAAGCGTCCACGCGACGACACGCCACGCACGGCCACGGCGCGGCGCGCGCGGCGGCGTGTCGGGCGCACCGTCGGGCGAATCCGGATCGTGAGGCGGCGGCGTGTCGTTCGGGTCCTTCGTCATGCGGTTCGTCGTGCGGGTCGTCAGGTCGTCAATAGGGCGGCAGGTTCAGAAAGCGATGCCGAGCGTCAAATACGGGCGCACGCTGTGGTTGCGCAGGCCGTACGCGACGTCGACGTTGATCGGGCCGACCGGGCTGCGCCAGCGCGCACCGACGCCCACGCCCGGGTAGAACACGCGCTCGCCCCACGCATCGGTCGCGGTGCCGATGTCGAAGAACGTCGCGGCGCCCCAGTCGCGGTTGAACCAGTGCTGGTATTCGGCCGTACCCGTCATCAGGTACTTGGTCGGCAGAACGGAGCCGTCGACGCTGTTGCCGATGCTCTGGTAGCCGTAGCCGCGCACCGAGTTCGAGCCGCCGGCGCGGAACAGCAGCGACGCCGGCACGCCGGTCGAGCTGCCGCTCGTAAACACGCCGCCGAGCTCCGCGCGGAACACGAACAGGTCGCGCTTGCCGATCGGCAGGTATTGCTGCCCGCGCGCGTAGCCGCGGATGAAGGTCTCGTCGGCCAGCACGCCCTTGACCGCGAAGCCGGCCTCCGCATGAATCAGGTTGCCCGAGCGCGGAAACAGCGGATCGTCGACGTTGCGGCGGGTCCACGCCCATTGCGGCACGAGCGCGCGGCTCGTGGTCGGCCCCGCGCCGTTCTGGTCGAGCCGATCCTGGTAGTACATCAGCGAATACGAATAGTCGATGAACTGCCCGGTGCGCGTACGCTGCACGCCGACCCGCGCGCTGTAGATGCGGGTGTCCGACACGTTGGTGTTCGTGTACGACGCGAGCACGCTGTTGGTCCAGCCCTTCTCGCCCGGCGGCATCGACAGCTGGACCTGCCCGTACTGCTGGATCTGGTCGAGCCGGCCCGACACGGTCAGCGGCCACGCGGCGCCGAACGTGTCGAGATACGTATAGGAGCCTTGTACGTGCGGCCCCGTATCGGTGGCGAAGCCGACGCCGCCGCGGATGTTGTTGTACGGGAACTCGCTGACCTTCACGTGCACGGGCGTGCGCTCGGGCTTCGACGTATCGTCGCCGACGTCGATCGCGACGCTCGCGTAGTACGGCGTGTTCTGCAGCTGCCGCTGCAATTCCGCGATCCGCTGCACGTCGTAGATCTCGCCTTCCGACAACGGATTGACGTTCGTGACAATCTTTTCCGGATAACGACGCACACCGTCGACATCAACCTTGCCGATCGTGAACGTCGGGCCGCTGTCGAACGTGACCGCGAGTGTCGCACGCTGCGTGCGCGGATCGATGCGCGCCTCGGACGACGCGATCTTCGCGCCGAGATAGCGGCGCGCCTGCAGTTGCCGCAGCGCCGCGCCCTTCGCGCTGTCCCAGTCGGACTGCGTGAACGGGTCGCCCGGCTTCATCGAGAACGCGAAACGGGTGGCGGTCTCCTGCTTCGGATCCTCGGTCTCGACCGGCCCCTTGAACGTCAGGTCGACCGTCGACACGACGGTCTGCTTGCCCGGGTCGACGGCGATGCGCACGTCGCGCTTGCCGTCGCGCGTGCGCACGTCGGTGCGCACGACCGGCGAGAAATAGCCGGCCGTCGCGGCCAGGTCGCGCACCTGCTGCGGCGTGGCGGTCACGAGGAAGTCGAACTGGTCGTCGCTGATGTCGTCGCGCTTCGCGAAGCGCGCGATGTCGAGATGGGTCTTGAGGAGCTTGCGGATCGAGCGCGGCGCGTCGATGTCGACGTCGTACTTCGCGTGGGCCGGCACCGCGAAGCACGCGGCCAGGCAACCCGCGAGGGCCGCCCGCGCGACGCGGGCCGCGGCGCCGTCGTGTGCCGTGGCGCGTGGCCGGGATCGGCGAAGGGCGACGTGTCCGCGAGCGGGGGCGAATCATGAAGGCTGCCCGAAAAGGTCGTCGCCATCCGCCATTGACGCGCGAATGGCTGCTGCCGCTGCCGCCCGCGCATGCCCGCGACATCTCGCTGAAATGCCATATGGCGCTGGTCGCGCTGCGCGGCGAGCACGGGAGCGAAACGCTGCTGATGCGGCTGCGCACGAGCGTGTATCTGGTGTTCCTCGCGCTCGACGATGCGGTCTCTCCCGACGCGACCATCGACCTGTGCGTCGACGCGGAGCGCGTGCTGGACGCGAGCGTGGCGCGCGCCGCGCAAAGCGGGGCATGGACGCTGCACGACGACGAATGCGCGGTACTCGAACGCGTGCTCGCCGCGAACGACGCGTGCGTCGCGACGCTCACGCGGCATCGGCTGGCCGAGCTGTGGCGTCATGTCTGCACGTTCGCCTCTGCCGAACAGCCGGGGCTCGTCGCGCAGGCCGCGGCGAAGATGCGGGAGCCGGCCGTTCTGCATTGAGTGGCTGCCCACGGGCCGTGTTTCATACGCGTCCGATTCCATCGCGCGGCCGCGCGCCGTCTAATGCCATGACTGGAACCCGGCGTGTCCGGACGACGATCCATCCTCGCGTTTGCGACGAGCATGCGTGTCGGCGCGAACGCATTCGTTTCGGTCAGGAGGAGCGATGGCGCTATACAGGAGCGGCGGCTACTTCACGTGCGGAAGTGGCCGCGCATTCAGCGAGAATCTGCCGCCGGGCAGCAAGGTGACGGTGGCGGGCATCTATCGATGCACCGTATGCGGCGACGAAATCGGCATTGCGAAAGCGCAGACGTTGCCGTCCGAGGAAGCGCATCCGCACGATCTCGATCCGCCGTCCGACCCGCTGCTCGATCCGGGCCCGACCGCCTGGCAACTGATCGCCGCGGCGGAGTCGCGCAGCTAGGCAACCGACGCTCGGCCTCGCACGCAGGCGCGCAAGCGCTGCGCGTCACACGGCGTCCGTCAAAACAAAAAGCGCCACGGAGCGAATGAACTCCGTGGCGCTTTTTCGATTCCAGCCGCTGCGAAGGCGCGAACCTTCTCGCGGCGCAACGCGCGACTTAAGCGGCCGTTGCCGACTTCGCCGGCTTCTGCAGCTTGCCCTTGCCGGCGCGCTGGATTTCCTCGAGCTTGATCTCGACGTGGCGCGAGAACACGTACTCGGCCGGACGCTGCTTCGCGATCGAGATGTCCGGTGCGAACGGGCCGTCGGTCTTGATGCCCTTGCGGCTCACGCGCAGCGCCTTCAGCGGGTTCGAGATCGTGTCCATCACGGCCGTCGCCTCGAAGCCGCAGTGGACCATGCAGTCCGCGCACTTCTCGTAGTTGCCGACGCCGTAGTTGTCCCACTCCGTCGTTTCCATCAGTTCCTTGAAGGTCTTCACGTAACCTTCGCCGACCAGGTAGCACGGCTTCTGCCAGCCGAACACCGTACGCGCCGGATTGCCCCACGGCGTGCACTTGTACGTCTGGTTGCCGGCCAGGAAGTCGAGGAACAGCGACGACTGGCTGAACGACCAGCGCTTGCCGCCTTCGCCGCGCTTCAGGATTTCGCGGAACAGGTTCTTCGTCTTGTCGCGGTTCAGGAAGTGCTGCTGATCCGGCGCGCGCTCGTACGCGTAGCCCGGCGACACGGTGATGCCGTCGACGCCGATCGGGCCCAGCGTGTCGAAGAACTTCGCGACGCGCTCGGGGATCGCATCGTTGAACAGCGTGCAGTTGATGTTCACGCGGAAGCCGCGGCGCTTCGCTTCCTTGATCGCCGCGACCGCCTTGTCGTACACGCCTTCCTGCGACACGGAATGGTCGTGCATGTCCTTGTCGCCGTCGAGGTGGACCGACCAGACGAAATACGGGCTCGGCTGGTAGTCGTCCATCTTCTTTTCCATCAAGAGCGCGTTCGTGCACAGGTACACGAACTTCTTGCGCTTCATGATGCCCTTGACGATTTCCGGCATTTCCTTGTGGAGCAGCGGCTCGCCGCCGGCGATCGACACGACGGGCGCGCCGCACTCGTCGACGGCCTGCAGGCATTCCTCGACGGACAGGCGCTGGTTCAGGATCGGATCCGGATAATCGATCTTGCCGCAGCCGTTGCACGCGAGGTTGCAGCGGAACAGCGGCTCGAGCATCAGCGCGAGCGGATAGCGTTTGTTGCCGGACAGGTGCTGGCGCACGATGTAGGCGCCGACACGGACTTGCTGGAGCAGCGGAATAGACAAGGGATGTCCTCCTTAAACTTCGCGGGCGACAGCTTGCGTGAGCTTCGCCGGCAACTTGAATTCGACTTTTTCTTCACGGCCCGCCATCGTCGCGACATCGACGGGCCCCAGCGCGCGCAGCGCGCTGATTACATCCTCGACCATCTCTTCGGGCGCCGACGCGCCGGCGGTCAGGCCGACCGTCTGCACGCCCGCGAACCATTCGGCCTTCACTTCCGAGCCGTCGGCGACGAGATAGCTCGGCACACCGCTTTCGGTGCCGATCTCGCGCAGGCGGTTCGAGTTCGAGCTGTTCGTCGCACCGACGACGAGCAGCACGTCAACCTGTTCGCTCAGCTCGCGCACGGCGGCCTGGCGATTCTGCGTGGCATAGCAGATGTCGCGCGTGTCCGGGCCGACGAGGTCGGTGAACCGGCGCTGCAGCGCTTCGATGATGCCGCGCGTGTCGTCGACCGACAGCGTGGTCTGCGTGATGTACGCGACCGGCGTATCGACGGGCAGCGTCAGCGTATCGACTTCGGCTTCGCTCTGCACGAGGATCACCTCGGCCGGAATCTGGCCGATCGTGCCCTCGACTTCCGGGTGGCCCGCATGGCCGATCAGGATCAGCCGGCGGCCCGCCGCGACGTACTGGCGCCCCTGCACGTGCACTTTCGTGACGAGCGGGCAGGTTGCGTCGAGCACGTCGAGCCCGCGCGTCTGCGCGTCGCGCTCGACCGTCTGGGCGACACCGTGCGCGCTGAAGATCGCGACAGCGCCGTGCGGCACCTCGTCGAGCTCCTCAACGAATCGTGCCCCTTTATTACGCAGATTTTCGACGACATGCCGGTTATGCACGATCTCGTGACGCACATAGACCGGCGCACCGTGCTGTTGCAGCGCGCGATCGACGATCTCGATCGCACGGACAACCCCCGCACAAAAGCCGCGGGGCTGGGCAAGGATGACTCGCATAGGTGAGCGAACTCCGACGACAGACGCCGGGGTTCGAGGAGCTGGCACTCGCTCGCTCGCCCCGGCTTGATGTTATGAAGGCAGGAACGAACCGGCCGGCCAGGCCCCGGAACCCCGAATTAATCGCGCATTTTAACCCTATCGGGCCGTCCGTGCTTTGGTGCTGTGTCGGCACCGTTGCAATTGCGGGAGAGCCGCGTCGGCGCTGGCGGGCGCGGAACCCAGTAAACTACGCGGTTTCGCGGGCGGCCGCTCCGGCTGCCCGGCGTCGCGCTCATTTCAAGGCCATTCGATGACCGTCGATTCTTACGCGTATTGCCCTTCCGCCCGTGCGGTTTCGGGCGTTTTGTTCCTGACCCCTATTAATTCCTACCCGGCCGGCGGGCGGCAGGAGGCAGGCCGATGATGCTGGCGCTTGCTTTCCTGGTGTCCGGCCTGTCGCTGGTGATCTGGATCGTGCTGCTCGTCGCGCGCGGCGGCTTCTGGCGCGCGCGACGAGCAGCACGATCCAGATCACCAGCGACAGGCCGGACACCAGGAAAGCAAGCGCCAGCATCATCGGCCTGCCTCCTGCCGCCCGCCGGCCGGGTAGGAATTAATAGGGGTCAGGAACAAAACGCCCGAAACCGCACGGGCGGAAGGGCAATACGCGTAAGAATCGACGGTCATCGAATGGCCTTGAAATGAGCGCGACGCCGGGCAGCCGGAGCGGCCGCCCGCGAAACCGCGTAGTTTACTGGGTTCCGCGCCCGCCAGCGCCGACGCGGCTCTCCCGCAATTGCAACGGTGCCGACACAGCACCAAAGCACGGACGGCCCGATAGGGTTAAAATGCGCGATTAATTCGGGGTTCCGGGGCCTGGCCGGCCGGTTCGTTCCTGCCTTCATAACATCAAGCCGGGGCGAGCGAGCGAGTGCCAGCTCCTCGAACCCCGGCGTCTGTCGTCGGAGTTCGCTCACCTATGCGAGTCATCCTTGCCCAGCCCCGCGGCTTTTGTGCGGGGGTTGTCCGTGCGATCGAGATCGTCGATCGCGCGCTGCAACAGCACGGTGCGCCGGTCTATGTGCGTCACGAGATCGTGCATAACCGGCATGTCGTCGAAAATCTGCGTAATAAAGGGGCACGATTCGTTGAGGAGCTCGACGAGGTGCCGCACGGCGCTGTCGCGATCTTCAGCGCGCACGGTGTCGCCCAGACGGTCGAGCGCGACGCGCAGACGCGCGGGCTC
>FTHQ01000038.1_pt1 | contig 80426 bp, 82 predicted proteins | sample 1641001 | NCBI WGS metagenome assembly FTHQ01 (sample SAMEA3914872, study PRJEB12502) | metagenome | biome: forest; material: soil | place: Canada | collected 2011-07-03 | depth 0.3 m | reverse complement strand
GCCGGAGGGGGGGGCGCGATCATGACGCGGAGGCTCGGAAGGCGTGGACGATCTCTGGATATTATTGTGATATATCACGGATGTCCACTGCGGAAGATATCGGGAAAGCCGGTGCCGGCGCGTGAGCGGAGCCGCCCCGCGGCACGACTTGCCACCGACTTGCAACAATATCGACAGGATGTTGCAGGTTTGCCGCGCGATCGTGCACTGAAGCATAATGAATCTTCGTCAATCCATACGCGCGAGCGACGTACCAGACCATCGTCATGAGCGAAACCACGCCTTCCCCGGCCGGTCTGCCCGGCACCTCTTCCGCTTCTTCCGATTCCCCCCGCCCCGATCCGGAGAAAACGCCCGATGCGCCGGCCACGCAGGCCGCCGCGCACAACGTCGCCGACGACGGCGCGTCGCCCGTCACGGCCGCGTCCGAGCCGGGCGCGCCCGGTGCGGCAGGCGCCGTAGGCGATGGCGCTGCCGCGGCCGCGCCGCCGAAGCCCGGCGCGCCGCCGCCCGGATTCGGCGCGCAGCCCGATTTCGACACGCCGCGGCCGCCGCCCGCGAACGCGCAGAATGCGCCGCCGGCCTACCTGAAGCAGAGCGACACGCCGTGGTCGGTGTTCGGCCGGATCGTCGCGGCGCGCGCGGCGGCTGTTCGACCGCGCCGGCCAGCGCATCACGCAGCGCACGCTGCGCATCGGCGTGTCGGCGCGGATCTTCCATCCGGAGCCGGGCGCGAAGGGGCTGCGCGGCAAGACGCTGCAGTATCTCGAGGAATCGATCGCTCACTGGGTGATGTCGCGCGACGTGCTCGTGTTCATGATTCCGACCGTCGGCCATCAAGGCATGATCCATCCGAGCAACATCCGCCTGCGCGATTACGCGAAGCATCTCGACGGCCTGCTGCTGCAAGGCGGCGCCGACGTGTCGCCGCAGACCTACGCGGCGTCGGATGCGCGTCCCGAATGGCCCGGCGATCGCGTGCGCGACATGTACGAGCTCGAGCTGCTGCACGAATTCGTCGAGTCCGGCAAACCCGTGCTCGGCGTGTGTCGCGGCTGCCAGCTGATCAACGTCGCGTTCGGCGGCTCGTTGTACCAGGACATCGCCACCGACGTGCCGACCGCGAATGCGCACGTGAGCGAGCATTACGACCAGCATCGTCACGCGATCCGCTTCCCCGACTCGTCGACGCTCGCGAGCATGTTCCCGGGGCGCAGCGAAGCGATCGTCAACTCGATTCACCACCAGGCGATTCGCGATCTCGGCCGCGATCTGAACATCGAGGCCGTATCGGCCGGCGATGGAATCATCGAAGGCATTCGCCATCGGCGCTCGCCGTTCGTCGTCGGCGTGCAGTGGCATCCGGAGTTCCATCGCGCGGGCGGCTCGGAACTGCTCGACTGCACGCCGCTGCTCGATGCGTTCCTGCGCGCGGCGCGTGAAACGCGTCTGTAGCACGCCGCATTTTCCGTGTTGCACGAAGGCCGGCCGCATCCCGATAAATTCGAGATGGGGCCGTTTCGTTTTGAACGATAATCGCGAGTTCCGATTCGTTCGCCGGAGTCTGACGTTGGTTTTCCGAAACTTTTCCCCTGCACGATGCGCAACGTGGATCGTTGCGCTGGTTGCCTGCGCGCAAGCGGGCGCGGCCTGGTCCGCCGACGCGAGCGCACCTGTTGCCGGCACGCGTCCGGCGGTCACGAGCCTAAGCGGCGGCGCGTCATCGGCGGCATCGGGCGCGGTCGCGACGGACGCCGCCGCACAAGGCAACGTCGCCGAGCTGACGCAGATGCTGCACGACGGCCGGATCGTCGAGATGCGCACCACGTACAACGGCAGCTACGGCGCGAGCCTGATGTTCGATCCGCGCGAGATGACGTATTACGTCGCGCTGTTCCAGGACAAGAACCTGTGGCGCGTGATCCGTTCGCAGGAAAAGAATCGCGCGGAGACGGTGTACGCGAACTTCGTGCAGCAGACCGCGCAGCTCGCCGATATCGAGATCCGCCGAACCGAGTTGCAGGCGCAGAAGGCATTTCTCGAGCGCGTGATCGCGCTGCAGGCGAATCGTGCGCAACAGTTGCAGGCCGATCTGAGCGTCGCGCGCAGCCAGCAGGCAGAAGTCGCGCAGCGGCAGAAGTCGGCGCAGGAGCAGGCGCAGGTGCTGCAGGTCGAGAAGCGGGCTGCGCAGTTGCAGTTGCGCGATCTGCAGGAGCAGGTGCGGCAACTCGAGAGACAGACCGAGACGGGGCTGCCCGCGCACAAGTAATGGTTCGTCGAACGGACGGAGCGAGACGAGCGAAAACCCGGCGAAGCGATCTTCGCCGGGTTTTTTATTGCGCGGGCGTCAGTGCGTGAACGCGTCCGGCGTGTCGGTCACGCGGCGGTGCGACAGTTGCGACGTCCAGTCGAAACCGGCCGCGCTCGGGTGTGCCGGGCGGGCCGGCTGCGTGGCGCGCAGCGCGTTCGCCATTGCGATCAACGTGGCCGGATCGTCGAGCGAGCCGCGTGCATCGCGCGTGTTGGCGATGCGCGGCGGCGGAGCGAGTCGATCGCGTGTGCCGGTGCCGGCCGCGTCGCGCGGGATCGGCGGATGCGGAATCGTCGGATGCGCAGCGAGCCGCGGCACGACCGGTGTGCGGGTCGGTGACTTCGTCGTGCGCAGGCCGGTTGCTCGACGTGGTGAAGCAGGCGTGACGTGCCGCACGTCGGCCGTCGCTTGCGGGTGAAGCGTTGCCGGTCGAAGCGCGACGCGGTGCCTGGCTGGCGGTGATTCGACCGTGTGCGCGACGGGCGTCGCCATCTTGTGCTGCGGCATGACGCGCGTCGATGTATCCGGCTGTGCCGAGGCGACACGTATCGAGCCGGTCGATGTCGTGACGTGATCGGACGTACGGCCGGTCGCTTGAATCGCATGCACGGGCCCGAAACCCGCAGGCGGGTCGTACGTGCCGATCAGCCAGCCGATGATGCCGAGCGCGCCGATGCTCCAGCAGACCGCGTACATCGCGCGCCGGTCGCGAGGGCGGCGCGCGGGATGGCGCAACCGCCGGGCAGGGGCCGCAGCCGGCGCGACAGCCCGCCCGCCCGAAGCCGGCAGCGCGGCCGCCGGTAGCGGTTGCCACCGGCATGCGCGGTGCGGCGAGCCGACATCGACGCAGGACGTCGTCAGGGTCGCGAGGCCGTGCTTGCCGGGCCGTGCGCCGGGTGCGCCGAGAAACCGCCATTCGCGGCCGAACGGCGGGACGTGATCGAGCGGATTGACGCGCGGGCGGGCGAGCGCGCCTTCGATCGGGACGAGGGGCGATGGGGTCATGAAAGGGGTACACCGTGCGATACGGGCAACCGTGCCGGCGCGCCGCGGAAATGTCGTTGCAAATCGTGACATTGTGGTCAGCCGGCGAAGGCAGGTCGATCAGATCAATCTGATTCTTGTGCCCGTTTGAGGGCGACTGGTACGAGGTGGGTGCCGCGACAGCCGGGACGGGCGCGCCACAAGGCAAATGTCGGCCTGGCGTGGCATGATTCGCGAATCATGCCGGCGGCGCGTCGTTACGCGCCGTGCCGTCGGCGGGCAGCGATGCCCGTGCGCGGGGGTCAACCCGGCGCGTCGCGCATCGCCGGATTCATGCGGCGCGGTATTCGCGCCATCCGAGCTGAGCGAGAAAACATGTCCACAGCGTCCCCTGCCATCGCGCAGGAATCGAAAGTCCGCACCGTATTCCGGGTCGTCAGCGGCAATTTCCTGGAAATGTACGACTTCATGGTCTACGGGTATTACGCGTCGGCCATCGCGAAAACGTACTTTCCGAGCGGCAACGCCTTCGCATCGCTGATGCTGTCGTTGTCGGTATTCGGCGCGGGTTTCCTGATGCGGCCGGTCGGCGCGATCGTGCTCGGCGCGTACATCGACCATCACGGCCGCCGCAAGGGGCTGATCCTGACGCTCGGGCTGATGGCGATCGGCACGCTCACGGTGGCCGCGATACCGGGCTATGCGACGATCGGCGTGCTCGCGCCGGTGCTCGTGCTGCTCGGCCGGCTGTTGCAGGGCTTTTCGGCGGGCGTCGAGCTCGGCGGCGTGTCGGTCTACCTGTCGGAAATCGCGACGAAGGGGCACAAGGGGTTCTATACGTCGTGGCAGTCGGGCAGCCAGCAGGTGGCCGTCGTGTTCGCCGCGTTCGTCGGTGTCGTGCTGAACCGCGCGCTGCCGGTCGAGGAAATGACCGCGTGGGGCTGGCGCATTCCGTTCCTGATCGGCTGCCTGATCGTGCCGTTCCTGTTCCTGATCCGCCGGTCGCTGAAGGAGACCGACGAATTCCTGGCGAAGCGTCACCGTCCGACGATGGGCGAGATCATGCGCTCGATGCTCGACAACTGGGGTGTCGTGGTGGCCGGCATGGGGATGGTGATCATGACGACGGTGTCGTTCTACATGATTACCGCCTATACGCCGACCTTCGGCAAGGAAGTGCTGCACCTGTCGTCGCTCGATGCGCTCGTCGTGACCGTTTGTGTCGGGATCTCGAATCTCGTGTGGCTGCCGCTGTCCGGTGCGTTGTCCGACCGCATCGGCCGCCGCCCGGTGCTGATCGCGTTCACCGTGCTGACGCTGCTGTCGGCTTACCCGGCCGTGCTGTGGCTCGTCGGCGATCCGTCGTTCCTGCGGCTGCTCGCGGTCGAGCTGTGGCTGTCGTTCCTGTACGCGTCGTACAACGGGGCGATGGTCGTCGCGTTGACCGAAGTGATGCCGGCCGACGTGCGTACGGCCGGCTTTTCGCTCGCGTACAGCCTGGCCACGACGATCGGCGGCTTCACACCGGCGATCTCGACGCTGCTGATCCACCAGACGGGCAACAAGGCGGCGCCGGGGCTGTGGTTGAGCGTGGCCGCGATCTGCGGCTTGATCGCGACGCTCGTGCTGTACCGCACGGCCGACGCGCGCAACCAGTACAAGTCGGTCTGACGGCGGCAGGGCTAGCGCGCGGCGTCGGCCGCGCATCACATCGAAACAGGGAGCGCGATGCGCTCCCTGTTTCGTTTGCGGTCATGCTTCGCGCAGCAGGTCGGCCACCGCGGCCGCCACGTCGCGCCACGCGCCCGGTGCAGGCTGGCGCGCGATCCTGGCCCGCGGATACCACGGGCAGTCGTCGCCGGTGAACCAGCGCCAGTCGGCTGCGAACGGCAACATGACCCACAGTGGCTTGCCGAGCGCGCCCGCGAGGTGCGCGACCGCCGTGTCGATCGTGACGACGCCGTCGAGGCGCTCGATCAGCGCGGCCGTATCGGCAAAGTCGTCCAGCCGGCCGTCGAGACGATGCACGCGCGGATGCGCGTCGACGCGCGCCCGTTCGTCGTCGTCGAGCGCGGGCTGCAGCACGATCCAGTCGATGTCCGGCAGCGCGAGCAGCGGCGCGAGCGCGTCGAACGGCATCGAGCGGTTTTCCTGCGCCTGGCGGCGTCCCGACCAGGCCAGGCCGAACTTGCGCTTCGACTGTCCGCCGAGCGAGCCGCGAAAGCGCCGGCGGGCGCCGTCGGGGGCGTCGAGGTAGCGCGAGCCGGCGATGTCGTCCAGCTGAAGCCCGAGCAGGAACGGCAGGCTCATCAGCGTGCAGGCGACGTCCGCTGCAGGCGGCTTCGCGGCGCCCTGCGCGACGAGCGTCACGCGCCAGCGCGACGCGGCCGGCGCCAGCAGCGCGACGAGCTCCGGCTGGACTTCGAGGACGACGCGCGCGCAGCGTGCGCGGACCAGCGGCACGAAGCGGACGAACTGCAGTGTGTCGCCGAACCCCTGTTCCGCGCGGATCAGCAGCGTGCGCGACGCAATCGGCTCGCCCTGCCAGCGCGGCAGCGTGCCGAGCGGCGTCGCGCCGGGCGTCTCGTGGCGCGCTTCGTAGGCGGGCAGGCCGCGCGTGAAGTCGCGCAGCGTCAGCAGCGTGACCGCGCGGTGCAGCCGCGCGAGCGTGAGATCGGGCGCGACGCGCAGCGCCTGGTCGTATGCGCGCAGCGCCATCTCGTGCGCGCAGAGCGCGTGATGCGCGTTGCCGAGATTCAGCCACGCGAGCCCGAACGACGGATCGAGCCCGACGGCGCGTTCGTAGTAGGGCAGCGCGTCGCGGTGGCGCGCCTGCGCGCAGAGCGCATTCGCGAGCCCGAACAGCGCGAGCGGAAACGGCGGATGCAGCGCGAGCGCGGCTTCGAATGCCGCGGCCGCCTCGGCATGCCGGCCGACCGCATCGAACGTATTGCCGAGATTGAAATGCGCGGCGACGAACCGCGGCTGCGCGGCGATCGCGGCCTGGAAGTGTGCGATCGCATCGTCGGCGCGCCCCATCGCGTTCAGCGCCATCGCGAGGTTGTTGTGCGCGCCCGCGTGCCCGGGCCGGAGCTCGAGCGCGCGACCGAACGCGGCGAGCGCGTCGTCGTGGCGGCCGAGCGCGTTCAGCGCGTTGCCGAGATTGTTGTGGATCGACGCGTCGTCGGGCGTGAGCCGCAGCGCGCGGCGGAAGGCGTCGATCGCATCGTCGTGGCGCTGCAGCGCCGCATACGCGTTGCCGAGGTTGTAGTGCGCGAGCGGAAATTCGGGCGCGAGCGTCAGCGCGTTGCGAAAGCGGTCGATCGCTTCGTCGAGCCGGCCGAGGGCTTTCAGCGCGTTGCCGAGATTGAGCTGCAGCGCCGCATCGTCCGGACGCAGCGCGACGGCGCGGCCGACGAGATCGGCCGCCTCGGCGTGCTGGCCCTGCTGGTGCCGCAGCACGCCGAACAGGTGCAGCGCGTCGGCGTCGGCGGGGTTGGAGGCGAGCGCGTTGCGATAGCCGTGCTCGGCCTCGGCGAGGCGGCCCGCACGGTGTGCGGCGTACGCCTGGTCGAATGCGGAATCCATGACGCGAAAACTGGCGGAAAGCGCGTATTTTCCCACACCGCGCGGCGGGGCCGCGGATCGGCCGGTCGGCATATGGCCCCGTCACGCGGAGCGGCGTAGACTTGCATGATCGCGTGTCATCGAGGTCCTCATGGCTGACACACTGTCCGATATCCCGCCCGTGCTGATCGTCGGCGCGGGACCGACCGGCCTTGCCGCGGCGATGAGCCTCGCGCGGGCCCACGTGCCGGTGCGCATCATCGATCGTCTCGTCGCGCCCGCGCCGTTTTCGCGTGCGATCGGCATCCAGGCGCGCACGCTCGAACTGCTGGAGCAGCATCGCGCGGTCGAGCCGTTTCTCGCGCTCGGTCATCGCGCGCATGCGGCCGAGCTGCATGCCGACGGCCGCGTGATCGCGCGGCTCGATTTCGATCCGCTGCAAACGCGCTATCCATATCTGATGTTCCTCGACCAGAGCATCACCGAGCGGCTGCTCGCCGAGCATCTGGCCGGGATGGGCGTGAGCGTCGAGCGCGGTACGACGCTGACCGCCTGCGACGCGGGCGGCACGTCGCTCGACGTGACGCTTCGCCGCGCCGACGGCCGCGACGAGTCGTTCACGCCGTCGTACCTGATTGCGGCCGACGGCGCGCACAGCACGGTCAGGCATCTGCTCGGCCTGGGCTTTGCCGGGCATGCGTTCGAACAGACGTTCCTGCTTGCCGATTTCGCGGCGATACCCGACTGGCCGGACGAAGAGATCCGCCTGTTTACGACATCCGCGGGCATCGCGGGCCTGTTTCCGATGGGGGGCGGTCGTTACCGGCTCGTCGCGGACCGGCCGCCCGGCAGCGATGCGTCGCCTGACGCGCCGGCGCCGTCGCTCGACGAATGCGACGCGATCATCCGCGCGCGCGTCGGCGCATCGATCGCGCCGAGCGATCTTGCATGGTCGTCCTATTTCCACCTGCACAGCCGGATGGTCGACCGGCTGCGTCACGGCCGCGTGTTCTTCGCGGGCGACGCCGCGCACGTCCACAGTCCGGCCGGCGCGCAGGGCATGAACACCGGCATCCAGGAGGCGTTCAACCTGGGCTGGAAGCTCGCCCGCGTCCTCCGTGCAGGCGCGCCCGAGCGATTGCTCGACACGTATCACGCGGAGCGCCACCCGATCGAGCGCGACGTGTTGCGGCAGACCGGTTTCGTCACGCAGGTCGTCGGAGCCGAGCGCGGCGCGATGAAGCTGCTGCGCGATCATGTCGTGCCGCTGCTGGCGTCGTTCGGGCCGATGCGCGACGCGGTCAGGCGCACGGTCAGCGAGCTCGGCGTGCAGTACCGGAAGAGTCCGCTCACGCTCGAGCGCGTGCTCGACGGCGGCCCGCGCGCCGGCGAACGCGCGCCCGATGCACTCGTGCACGTGCTCGACGGGCCGCTCGGTCGCGCGCCCGGCACGGCGCGGCTATACGATCTTCACGATCCGGCGAGCTTCACGCTGTTGCTGCTGGAAGAGCCGGTGAATACCGACGCCGGCGAGGTACCGCCGATCTCGGCCGACGCGCAGGTGCTCGTGCAGGGGCTCGAGCGGATCATGCCGGAAGCGGTGCGCGTGTGGCGTGTCGCCGATGCCGAAGGCGACGGGGCGGCGGGGCTCGCGCAGGAATACGGCCGCTCGCGGCCGTCGTTCTATCTGCTGCGGCCCGACGGCTATGTCGCCGCGCGCGGGCGTACGGCAACCGACGCGAACGCGTTGCTGCGCCACTGCGAAAGCTGGTTCGCGGGCATGTCGGTGTCCGCGTAGCCGCGCTCAGGCCGGCGCCGCCGCGGGGACGAGCGCCGCGCGATGCGCGGCGATCGCGTCGCGCACGATCGGCGCCGCGCGTTGCCCGGCTTCGCTCGACGGATCGTCGAGCGCGGCGAGGAATGCGCGACGCATCCGCGGCTCCCAGAAGCGCCGGATATGCTCGGCGATCCCGGTCAGCGCTTCGTCGCGATCGGGCATCGATTCGAAGAATGCGCCGATCTGGTTGGCCATGTCGATCAGGTGGTCGTTGTCCATGGTTGCCTCACTTGCCTGTCGTCACGGCGGCCGGCGCGGCGGCGCGGCGCTCGAGCAGGTCGAGCTGCTCCGTGTTGAAGCGCGCATACGAGCGCTGCCAGTCGGACGGTTGCGCAACCGGCATCACCTGCACGGCCGTCACCTTGTATTCGGGGCAGTTCGTCGCCCAGTCGGAACTGTCCGTCGTGATCACGTTCGCCCCCGATTCAGGGAAGTGGAACGTCGTGTACACGACGCCCGGCTGCATGCGGTCGGACACCCGCGCGCGCAACACGGTCTGACCGGCACGCGACTCGATGCCGACCCAGTCGCCGGTCCGGATCCCGCGATCTTCCGCGTCGTGCGGATGGATCTCGAGGCGATCCTCTTCATGCCACTGAACGTTCTCGGTCCGGCGCGTCTGCGCGCCGACGTTGTATTGCGACAGGATGCGGCCCGTCGTCAGGATCAGCGGATAGCGCTGCGTGACCTTCTCCGGCGTCGGAATGAACTTGGTGATCACGAACCGGCCCTTGCCGCGCACGAACGTGTCGATGTGCATGGTCGGCGTGCCGTCCGGCGCCTGTTCGTTGCACGGCCATTGAATGCTGCCGAGCGCGTCGAGCTTCTCGTACGACACGCCCGAGAAGGTCGGCGTGAGCCGCGCGATCTCGTCCATGATTTCCGACGGATGCGTGTAGTGCATGTCGTAGCCGAGCGCCTGCGACAGCAGCAGCGTGACTTCCCAGTCCGCGTAGCCCGCGAGCGGCGGCATCACCTTGCGCACGCGCGAGATCCGGCGTTCCGCGTTCGTGAACGTGCCGTCCTTTTCGAGGAACGTCGAGCCCGGCAGCAGCACGTGCGCGTATTTCGCGGTTTCGTTCAGGAAGATGTCCTGCACGACGATGCATTCCATCGCGGACAGTGCGGCCGCGACGTGCTGCGTGTTCGGGTCCGACTGGACGATGTCCTCGCCCTGGCAGTAGAGTCCCTTGAAGCTGCCGTCGAGCGCCGCGTCGAACATGTTCGGGATGCGCAGCCCCGGCTCCGGCTGCAGCGTGGCCGACCACGCCTGCTCGAACTGCGTGCGCACGACCGTGTCGCCGATGTGCCGGTAGCCGGGCAATTCGTGCGGGAACGAGCCCATGTCGCACGAACCCTGCACGTTGTTCTGGCCGCGCAGCGGATTGACGCCGACGCCTTCGCGGCCGACGTTGCCGGTCGCCATCGCGAGGTTGGCGATGCCCATCACCGTCGTCGAGCCCTGCGCGTGTTCGGTGACGCCCAGGCCGTAGTAGATCGCGGCGTTGCCGCCCGTCGCATAGAGGCGCGCGGCCTCGCGCACTAACTCGGCCGGCACGCCCGTCACGTCGGCGGTCGCCTCGGGCGAATTGTCGGCCTGCGCGACGAAGTCGCGCCATTGCTCGAACGCGCGCGTCTCGCACCGCTCGGCGACGAATGCGTCGGCCACCAGCCCTTCGGTGACGATCACGTGCGCCAGCGCATTGACGATCGCGACGTTGGTGCCCGGGCGCAACTGCAGGTGGTGCGTGGCCTTCACGTGCGGACCGTCGACGACGTCGATGCGGCGCGGGTCGATCACGATCAGCTTCGCGCCTTCGCGTACGCGCCGTTTCAGTCGCGAGCCGAATACCGGATGGCCGTCGGTCGGGTTCGCGCCCATCACGACGATCACGTCGGCCTGACCGACCGATGCGAACGTCTGCGTGCCGGCCGATTCACCGAGCGTCGTCTTGAGGCCATAGCCGGTCGGCGAGTGGCACACGCGTGCGCAGGTATCGACGTTGTTGTTGCCGAACGCGGCGCGCACGAGCTTCTGCACGAGATAGGTTTCCTCGTTCGTGCAGCGCGACGACGTGATGCCGCCGATCGAATCGCGGCCGTATTTCTGCTGCAGCTTGCGGAATTGCGTCGCCGCGTAGGTGAGGGCTTCGTCCCAGCTCACTTCGCGCCACGGGTCGGTGATCTTCTCGCGGATCATCGGCTTCGTGATGCGGTCCTTGTGCGTCGCATAGCCCCACGCGAAACGTCCCTTCACGCAGGCGTGGCCTTCGTTCGCGAGACCGTTCTTGTGCGGCGTCATGCGCACGACCTGCGTACCCTTCATCTCGGCCTTGAACGAGCAGCCGACGCCGCAGTACGCGCAGGTCGTGACGACCGAGTGTTCGGCCTGGCCGAGCTGCACGACGGATTTTTCCTGCAGCGTGGCCGTCGGGCAGGCGGCGACGCACGCACCGCACGACACGCATTCCGACGCCATGAACGATTCGCTTTCGCCGGCGGCGACGCGCGATTCGAAGCCGCGCGCGGCGATCGTCAGCGCGAACGTGCCCTGCGTTTCCTCGCACGCGCGCACGCAGCGGTTGCAGACGATGCACTTCGACGGATCGTACGTGAAGTACGGATTCGATTCGTCCTTCGCGTCCTTCAGGTGATTCGCGCCATCGAAGCCGTAGCGCACTTCGCGCAGTCCGACCACGCCGGCCATGTCCTGCAGCTCGCAATCGCCGTTGGCGGGGCAGGTGAGGCAGTCGAGCGGATGGTCGGAGATGTACAGCTCCATCACGTTGCGGCGCAGCGACTGCAGCCGGTCCGACTGCGTGCGCACCTTCATGCCGGCCTCGGCGGGCGTCGTGCACGACGCCGGATAGCCGCGCCGGCCTTCGATCTCGACGAGGCACAGCCGGCACGAGCCGAACGGTTCGAGCGAATCGGTCGCGCAGAGCTTCGGGACGTTGACGCCGGCTTCGATCGCCGCGCGCATCACCGACGTGCCGGCCGGCACCGTGACCGGCTGGCCGTCGATTTCGAGCGTGACGTCGGTGTCGGCATGCCGTTGCGGCGTGCCGTAGTCGGTTTCGTCGAATGGGTCGAATGCGCGCGCCTGCGCGGCGCTCTTGCACGCGCATTGGCCCGAGCCGCAGCCGCCTTGGCGGACGTTGTTCGTGTCGAGGGACATGCAGGGCTCCTTCTGGGTCAGGCCGCAGCCTTGACCGGGCCCGACGCGGCATCCTTGCCGGCTGCGAGCCCGAAATCTTCGGGGAAATGGTCGAGCGCGGACAGCACCGGGTACGGCGTCATGCCACCCATCGCGCACAGCGAACCGGCGAGCATCGTGTCGCACAGGTCGCGCAACAGCGTGACCTGCCGCTCCGACGTGTCGCCGTCGCGAATCCGCGCGATCGTCTCGACGCCGCGCGTCGAACCGATCCGGCACGGCGTGCACTTGCCGCACGATTCGATCGCGCAGAACTTCATCGCGTATTCGGCCAGCTCGGCGAGATTCGACGTGTCGTCGTGCAGCACGATGCCGCCGTGGCCGACGACCGCGCCGATCGCCGTGTACGCCTCGTAGTCGAGCGGCACGTCCCACTGATGGTCGGGCAGGTAGGTGCCGAGCGGGCCGCCGACCTGCGCGGCGCGAGCCGGCCGGCCGCTGGCCGTGCCGCCGCCGAAGTCGAACAGCAGCTCGCGCAGCGTGACGCCGAACGCAAGCTCGACGAGGCCGCCGTGACGGATGTTGCCTGCCAGCTGGAACGGCAGCGTGCCGCGCGAGCGGCCCATCCCGTAATCGCGATAGAACGCGGCGCCGCGCGCGAAGATCACCGGCGCCGTCGCGAGCGTGATCACGTTGTTGATGACGGTCGGCTGGCCGAACAGGCCCGCGAGCGCGGGCAGCGGCGGCTTCGCGCGCACGACGCCGCGCTTGCCCTCCAGCGATTCGAGCAGCGCCGTTTCCTCGCCGCACACGTACGAGCCCGCGCCTTTCGCGACCTGCAGCTCGAACGCATGCGCGGAGCCGAGCACGTGCTCGCCGAGCCAGCCGGCTTCACGCGCGCGGACGATCGCGGCTTCGAGCGTGGCGATCGCGTGCGGGTATTCGCTGCGCACGTAGATGTAGCCGACCGTCGCGCCGGTGGCGACGCCCGCGATGATCATTCCTTCGATCAGGCAGTACGGATCGCACTCCATCAGCAGGCGGTCGGAGAACGTGCCCGAATCGCCTTCGTCCGCGTTGCAGACGATGTATTTCTGCGCGGCGCGTGCTTGCCGCACGGTACGCCACTTGATGCCGGCCGGGAACGCCGCGCCGCCGCGGCCGCGCAGCCCCGATTCGATCAGCGTTTCGCAGGCGGCATCGCCGTCGAGCGCCAGTGCGTTCTTCAGGCCGGCGAGGCCGCCGTGTTGCAGATAGTCGTCGATCGACAGCGGATCGGTCAGGCCGATGCGCGCGAACGTGAGTCGCTGCTGGCGAGCGAGGTAGGGCAGTGCGTCGACGAGGCCGACACTGCTCGGATGCGTGCCGCCGTCGAGCCAGTTGGCGTCGAACAGGGCCGGCACGTCGGCGGCCGACAGGTTCGCATAGCCGACGCGGCCCGCGGCCGTCCCGACCTCGACGAGCGGTTCGAGCCACAGCAGCCCGCGCGAACCGTTGCGAACCAGTTCGATCGCGACGCCGCGCCGTTCGGCTTCGGCCACGATCGCGGCGGCGAGCGCGTCGGCGCCGAGCGCCAGCGCGGACGAATCGCGCGGAACGTAGATGCGGGTCGTCATGCCAGCTCCTGCGTGTGGGCGACCGCGTCGGCCAGCAGCGCGTCGAACTTCTCCGGCGTGACCTTCGCGTGGAGCACGCCGTTGACCGTCATCGACGGCGATTGCGCACATAGCCCGAGGCAGTAGACCGATTCGAGCGCGACGTCGTCCGGCGCGTGGGGCGCGGCGGCATCGCCGTGCGCGGCATCGAACCGGCAGCCCGTGCGGGCTTCCGCATGAGCGGCGAGCGTTTCGCAGCCCATGCTGCGGCACGCTTCGGCACGGCACATCTGGATCGTCACGCGCGCGGGCGGCGCGGTGCGGAAATGGTGGTAGTAGGTCAGCACGCCGTGCACTTCCGCGCGCGACAGGTTCAGCGCTTTGGCGAGCGGCGCGACGCAGCCCGGCGGCACGTAGCCCGCGTCGTTCTGGATCGCGTGCAGGATCGCGACGAGCGACCGGCCGGCGCGCGCATGGCGCCCGACGAGCGCGTCGGGCGCAGGGGAATTCGGGGACATCGGTTATGCTCCTCCAAAGTCTCATATGTGCTCGAAATTCATATAGTGCGCATCGGGACTTCGTTCTGATTGATTTTGATCAACGATAAGCGGAAGATTTCGCGGTCGCAATAGGAAATCGGAGTGCATAATTGATTCGGATCGAATGCGACGCGTATCTGACCGTACGCGACACGGAAGGCCGCTCGGCCAGTCTGTCCGAGGTCGCGCCGCTGCTGGAGCTCGTGGCCGATACGGGCAGCATTGCACAGGCCGCGCAAGCGAAGGGACTGTCGTACCGGCACGCGTGGGGCATGCTGCGCGCGCTGGAGTCGTGCATCGGCGGGGAATTGATCGAAACCGCACGCGGCAAGGGTTCGACGCTGTCGGCGCTCGGGCAGGCGGTCGTCGATGCGCAGCGTCTGGCGCGCAGCCGCCTCGACGGGAACCTGCGTACGCTGGCGGCCGAGGTGGCCAGCGAGCTCAACCGGCGGCTCGCGCAGCGCGATGGCGCCGTGCGCATTCATGCGTCGCACGGTTACGCGGTCGCGGCGCTCGTCTCCGCGCTCGTCGATGCGCAGGCGGCCGTCGACATCAAGTATCGCGAGAGCGTCGAGGCCGTGCAGGCGCTCGTCCGCGGCGAATGCGACCTCGCCGGCTTTCATTTGCCGCGCGGCGCGTTTCGCGCGCAGTGCGCGCAAATCTACCGGCCCTGGCTCGACGACACGCGCCACGTGCTGATTCATCTGACGCGCCGCCAGCAGGGGTTGTTCGTCCCGCGCGGCAATCCGAAGCAGGTCCGCGGGCTGGCAGATCTGGCACGCAACGACATCCGCTTCGTCAATCGCCAGCCGGGGTCGGGCACGCGCATGCTGCTGGATCTCGCGTTGCGCGCGATCGGCATCGATCCGGAGCGCATCGACGGCTATGCGTCGGCCGAACTCACGCATTCCGCGATCGCGGCGTTCGTCGCGAGCGGCATGGCCGATCTCGGTTTCGGTGTCGAGCCGGCCGCCCGTCATTTCGGGCTGGACTTCATTCCGGTCGTCGACGAGGACTATTACTTCGCCTGCGAGCGCGCCCGGCTCGATGTGCGGCCGCTCGCCGACGTGCTGGCGCTGCTGCGCGACGCACGGTTCGTCGAACGGGTCGCGCATCTCGACGGCTACGATCCGGCCGCGTGCGGCGCGCTGGAGTGCATCGCGACCGGGCTGGCCGGCAGCGACGGCGCGAGCGCGTCTGACGGCAATGCCCGGTAACGAAGACGCGATCGAACCGCGCTGCAGCAGTGGGGGATTTGCGCTACGCTTGCCGCTTGATCAACGTTCCAACAAGCACGCCGTTCAGGCGTCATCCGCCATGAAATTTTCCGTTCCCCTTGCCGCGGCAGCGTTGACCGCGGGGCTGCTGGTCGTCGCTTCGCCGTTTGCGTTCGCGCAGAATTCCCCGGGTGTGCCCGGCGGGATCCTGAGCGAACAGTTTCGCCTGAACGAACATCCGCAGATGCCTTTCGCGGCGTCGGCGCCGTCGCAGAAATACCAGGGCAGCAAGAAGTCGGCATTGCGCCGCAAGGGGGACCTGGGCGATCCGAACGGCTGCAACCTGAAGTGCCCGATGGATAGCCGGTAACGCGCAGGCTGTGTGTTTGCGCCCGGGCGGGGCGCCTGTCTTCAGGACAGCAGCAGGATCAACTGACAACCGATTGCGCCCGTTCCGCTTTGTTCGAGCCCCGCGAAGCCTGCCGCTTCGCGGGGCTCGTGCTTTGGGGCAGGCATTTCCTGCAATGCGGGGACGGACCAAGCGACCGTTCGCCCGCATTGCCATATCGACGGTGATTCAGGGTTAACCCGTAAATCAGGAAGGATGTCTTCCTGAAACCTGCCTTATTCTTAAGCATCCACCTACATAAACTTCGGTTTGTCGGCGCTGATCAACGTGTTCACCGCCGAATCAGACAAACCTGGAGGTAGGTCATCATGAAGTCGCTCGTTCAAGCTGTTGTCGTTGCTGCCGCTCTCGTTGCCCCGGTCGTGTCGTTCGCCCAGTCGGGTTCGACGATCACCCGTGCGCAGGTCCGTGCCGAACTGGTTCAGCTCCAGCAGGCCGGTTACAACTCCGCCCGTGGCGAAGATCCGCATTATCCGGAAGCGATCCAGGCCGCAACGGCGCGTATCGCGGAGCAGCAGCGCAGTGCACTGGCGCAAGCGCAAGGCGCCGACGTCAGCGGCTACGGTGCGCAGGCACAGGGCGCATCGGCATCGGGTTCGCGTGCGATGGGCGTGCGCCCGGCCAGCGCGGAAGAAATGAAGTCGCTGTATCGCGGCAGCTAAGTCGTACATCGCCCGGTGCGGGCAGGCGCGACGCCTGACCGCCGGGCCGGCCGCTGCCCCGCGCAAGCGATGATGCCGCGGGCGCGGCAGAACATCCGTCACCTCCTGTCGCCGGAACGCCGGCGGCATTCCGCCCGGCCCGCCCGTGGCTGGGCGCTTTTTTGGAAGGGATCGGAGTGCGTTTCGTCGGCAACAAAAAACCCCGCAGACTTGCGTCTTGCGGGGTTCGTGCGACGAGCGCGGAATTTGGTGGGGCGGCGTCACTCGAATTGTGGCGTATAGGCCACGTCAGTAAAGGGTGTAGGCATTTATGCTTTGAAATGTACCCCCAGAAATACCCCCAGACTCTCGATGCTACCCCTCGATCGCCACGGTTGATGCGCGGCCCGCATAGCGGCGTGTCGTCGGCCCAAACACCGTCCCGAATCGCAGAAAGAGATGCAACTGCGCAGGGCGAGCGGATCCGCAGATACGGCGGAACTGGTTGAGGGCAGGCTGTCGGCCCCATGTACCGCGGGGCGCCATGAAGTCGGGCGGGATAGCTGCTACCCGGTCGAAAACTGACGGCTGATTGCGCGCGGTCCTTTCTGCCCGCCGGAGACGTGTGCGTAGCGTGCGTCCCTTCACCGCAAAGTGGTTCGCCAGCGCGGCGCTATCGCCGTCGAACTGGTCGAACATGTGGAAGTACGCGACCGCTTCAGAGAACTGCGCAGCGACGATTTGCGCGGTTTCCTTGATTTCCTCTTCGCGCTCGAGCGCGGAGTGCGGCTCATAGTGGGCCGGGCCGGCTAAGCGGGCGGCAAGGGCGTTTTCCCGAGTGTCCCCGTCGTCGTCCTGATCCTCCTGGTCCAGCCTCGCGGCAAAACGCATCGCGCGGTTCACAAATTGGCCGAACAGCTTGTGGAGTCGAGTGACGACAGTTTCCTGAAGATCGGTGTCCTCCGGTTCGACCTCTCCGCCCCGTTCAGCCTTGATTTCCTCAGCGATGATCCAGGCTTCGCTTTTCAGGTCGTCGACAGTGTGTTCGCCTTGGGTCAGCTTGGCGATATACCGGAGGTGACGAAGCATGGGCGCGGTAAGCCGCTCGAAGAATGATGCGTCGTGACGTTTTGTCATGCAGTTCCTTTCGAGGGAGTGGGAAGGCGGATTGGCGTTTCGAACGCGCGGCCGCGGCTTAATTCGGCGCGGATCGTGCCGGCATCGGGGCTCGCACGCACCGTTCTCGTGGGAGTGGCGTCGCGCCGCACCGCACCGCCCAAAACAGGCCCAAACGGTGGTAACCATCACGTGGTAAACCCGGTTTCCGTGGACACCGGCCCGGATACCGCGGTCGCAACTCGAGGGCCGCGCTTCGCAGGGAGAGGCCCACGAAAGATTTTCCGTTTCCTCTGGCCGTGCCGATCGAAGGAGAGGCACGCGCTTCGTCAGAAATCATCGCGCGAGGTGTCGAGCAGCAGCACGCCAGTGTCATCAAGTTGATCCGTCGCTACGAGAAGCGCTTCGAGCGCTTCGGGAAAATCAGATTTGAAATCCGAGCAAGACGCTCCGGTCAGCATGGCGGTGGCGATGTCGATTTGCGTATGCGCATGACCGTCCGCCGGCATTGATTTCCGTTGATTCTTTTTCAAACATCTGGCGGTTGTGCCGCCTTTTTGTGGGCTCAAGAAACGCCTGGCCGGAGGCTTGCGGTCGCAATAGCAAGGCTGTCCGGAAAGTGGCCGCCGCGGAATCTTCAACGTCCCAGCAACCTAAGCGACGTGCGCAGGACAACTTTTTCCACCTGTTCATGGGGTTTGCTTCCGTTTCAGCGCTCGCCCGTTCAGCGCGGCCCGTGCCTTCCCTTCAGCGGTGCGCGGCCCGGTGGACAGCCCGCCGTGCAGCTTGCACCGGCCATTGCGGTACAGCGCCGTGAGTTTGCAGGGCGTGCCGGCGCGGGTTTTCGCCCCGCACGTGAGACCGCGCAGCTCATCGGGAAATGATGGGAGCGGCGGAAGCATCGGCGGCGGCGCGCGCCGCCGCGTTCCCTCCCGTATCAGCCGCTCATGTTCCTCGAGCTCGATCGCCTCACGCTCGGCCCGCACCCGCTCGCACTCGGCATAGTGGGCGCGGAGCTGCCGGCGTCGCGCATCGTCGTGCGCGGGCATCACTTACGCCTCTTGCGGCTTGGGCGCACGCACTCATCCGTCAGGATGGCCCGCAATGCTTCCGTGCAACCCGGTTCGATCAGTCGCCATGCATTGCCCTTGCTCGTCACGGCTCCCGCTTCCGTTGCATGTAGCGGTTCTCGTAAATCCACGTGTCGAGCGGGACGAGGCGCTGCGGCTCAACTGCCTCGGGTTCAATGCAGGCCATGTCTACCCCCTTGCGGGCGATGGCCGACGATGTGGAACTCAGGCAGTTTGAATTCGTGGTCGTGGCAGCAGTCGTCGGCCATCGCACGGCGGCGCTCGCCGTTGAGCTCGATGAAGCTCACGGCGTTCCAGCAGCCCTCGGCTTGATCGAACGAGGTGCAGTTTGCGCAGCACTTTCGTGGTTGTCCGTTCATGGTTACCTCACAGATCATCGTTCATGTCATCCGCTCCGCCGTACATGCGACCGGCCTGCTCGGCACCGTTCGTCGTCTCGGGCGCGGATGGGCGGCCCTGCACGGCGGCGCGCTTCCGCTTCACGTTGTAGGCCGTCAGCACCGCGTGCGCTACCATGTCGAGCGCTGGTCGGGCGTCGCCGTGCTTGTCCGTCCATACCTTCGGCATCAGCGAGCCGGCCAGCGATACCGAGTCGCCGTCGTCAAGCGCGAGCAGGGCGTTGGCCGCGGTTGTGCTGAACGTGATGACGTTCACGAACAGCGATTCGCCCTCGCCGGTGGCGGCGCGCACCTTCGCCGTCACGAAGGTTTTGCCGCTCTGGCCGGTGCGCTCGGCTGCCGTGCCGTAGAGTTTCCCGCTAATCAGTCCGTCGATCATCATGCCTCCATTAGTTGACCGGGCCGGTGTTGCCGCCCTGGGCGTCGGGGTGCGTGTGCGTGTCGTCGACGCGCTTGCCGTTCGCGAAGACCTGGCCGTTGAAGCTCGTTTTCCCGTTGATCGACACGGACGTATCCGCGCCGCCCTGATTCTCGACCGCCATCGCTCCGGTGAGGCGAACGACAGGAGCGTCCATCAGGATCTCTGTCGGTGCCTTCAGCGACACCACGCCGCCGGCCGGGTCGAGCTCGACGTGCATCGAACCGTCGTCGGTGCGGAGCTGAGTGGTCGTCGTGCTGATTGCACCCGGCACTCGCGGCCGGGATCGGAAGCCGACGAACACCATGCCGTCAGACAGATCGTGAACGCGCGTCGAGACGGTCTCTTGCACGCCTCCCGACTGCCACCAGGCGTCGATGGCGCGATCCGCGAACACAATCAGGCACTCGTCGCCACGTGTGACTGGGAAGGTCAAGGTGCATCTACCGCCGCCGGGAAAATAGACGGGGCAATCGACCAGCAGCGGAAGCATAAGGCTGCTGAGTTGACCTTGCTCGTCACGCGACCGCAATTTGATTGCCGGCTGAACCGTACACGTCATCGCATCCGGGTTGAAGGATTCGATTACCCCAGGCAGCGCAGACCAAGTTTCACGCTTCACGCTATCCTTGATCGTACGAGTCATCTCGAGTAAATCTCCAGCCATCTCGATTTTGTCCATTGAGCACCTAAATGATGAGAAAAATTGTTGCCGTCGCCGCACTGTTTGCAACGACCTTGGCTATTGCCGCACCGCCAAAGCAATCGTCCAATGACGTGTTTGTGGCGCCGACTGGTCAAGCGAAAGCCGGTGACGTGATCGATATTCAAAACATGATATATACGCTGTACGCTGGCAAGAAATGTCCCTTGCCCATCGTGAACGCAGAACATATGCGACGCTTGGAAGTGCGAACCGGCGATGGCCTTTCTGTCGGCTGCTGGGGGCTTCTGCTGGGAGATTCCGTGGTTCTCATTGATCCGGACGGTAGGCAAAAGGAAATGTCGACAGTGGTGTTCGGACGGGCGACCCTCAACAAAGACGGTAGCGCGACGCTTCAATATCCGAGCTACAGCAAGTATCAGCCGTAGGGATTTACCGGGCCCGGACGGGGAAACGGGTTGTTGGGGTCGATCTTTGGTGGGGCGGGCGCAATAGCATCTCGCGTTCCCTTTCCCAATAGATCGACTTGTGCGGAGGCGTCCACAGCGATACACGTTGCTTCGGTGTACCAGTCGTTGCCGCGGGTGTCACCCCGGTGTTCTGCAATCATGACGCGATAGAAGCCGTATTCTCCGGTCGGATTGTTTAGTTTGTTATGCAGCGCATCGAATCGATTCTGTGGCTGATCCTTGATGCCTAGGCCAAACTCGTATTGCTGCACACTCGCATTTTTGAGCTGAATTACGCTTCCAATTCTGATACGCGGGTTCAGCAGCATCTTCACCACGATGTAGTTCTTCATCTGCGTGGGCATACCGATCATGCCGGTCTCGGCTGTGACGACGTGAATCTCGCCGGGAATGAACGACGTTTTCGGAATCATCGTCAGCTTCCCGTCCTGGATGCTCCAGTCCATGTCCAAGTCGCGCGCCGTGCACCGCATCACGTCGCGCGCCATGCCGAACAGCACTCGCCCGCGCGGGTATGGGTTGCCCGGCAGATCTGGCATATAGCCGCGTGTAACCCCTTTCGGCTGCATCGCCGTCAACGCAGCCTCGATCACATCGGCGTGCGTCGCGCCTGCCGCGAGAGTCGTGTTGACATAGGCGAAGTTGTACGCCCGGTCTCCGTCGGCGCATGTGAGGCGTAGCACGGTGTCGGTGGGGCTTTCGCGTCCTTGTCTCGCTTGAATCAGGGATCCGTCGAACAGCAGCCCGCAGCCGCCTTCGTAGCCTGCCGACACAACAGCGCGCGAGAACTCGTCACCGACACGGTTTGCGGTGTTTTTGGATAGGTTATAGACATTGATGCGGGCGGAGTTCGGCGTTTCAGCATCTCCCCGCCGGATCTCGAACGTGAATCGCATATCTGAGAAGTCCAGGCCGTTCCCGTCGTCGCCGCCGATCACAAGCGACGCTTTCCGCAGGTACTGTTCCACTGACATTTCAATCTCCGATTTCTCAATGTGTTGCGCCGACTGCGGGAACGAGAGTCATGCATACCCATTCGAGGTCCGGGTTCTCCTTCCAGACGCGATCTTGCACATCGGCGGCGTGTGCACGGTCGTAGGTGCCGTGATCGCGCCCGAGGCTGTCGTCGACACGCCAGAACGAGTTCTTTCCGTTCGTCGCCATTTCGCAAGAAAAGTCATCGTCTTTCTCTTTCGCCATGATTCCTCCAGTTTTCAGGGGTGCCGGGGCGCTTTCGTGAGCAGCAGCCCCGATTCAACGATTTCCGCCACATTGCGCGCCGCGGTTGCCGCTCGAGTGTCGGCCACGCGCTGGCGGAAGTGATGCAAGTCCGGCAGCAGGTCGCCGAGCGACCCGCACAACGCCGGGTAGAGCACACGGTCGCGCCGTTCGTCTGCCCATCCCTCGACCTCGGCCAATTCATGGATCAGGTCGAACAGCTCGCCGCGCATGTTGCGAACCTCGGCGGCGGATACGCGCCGCCCCCATGCAAGCATCAGCTCGGCCCCGTACTCGCAGCCGACCGGGCGGCGCGGATTCTCATCAGCACGCATGTCTGTCTCCCAAATCGAGGGGAACAGAGGGAACACAGGGAACGGCCTTATGCAGCAAGGCTTTCGGGCGTTCCCTGCTGGTTTTCGATGCGGGGAACAGAGGGAACGACGACCCGCGCTGTTCCCTCCGTTCCCCCGCGACAGGGAGGGCGGGGAACGGCGCAAACCCTTGTCCGGCGGGGGTGTTCCCTCTGTTCCCCGTGTTCCCTTGGTTGAAGGTATGGCGGGTCACTGCGAATCCTCCCCGAGCACGCTGCGGTCAATGTGGTAGAGCGAAATCGAGTCGCCGCCCGGGATGCGCGTTTTTTTGGAGCGCTTCCCCTTGTCTCCCGCGTCTCGTGCTGCGATCGCCTTTGCTTGGTCCAATGCGCCCAGCGCCCGGCTGAAGTCGTGGCCCTTGGTTGCCTCGCGTAATCCACCTGACGTGAACAGATAGAGACGCCGCTCGCCGTCCTGCTTCCAGTAACCAGCCCGGTCGCGGATCATGTCGGCGCCGCCCTCGATGTTCGAAAACCTGCTGTCGGCGTGCCGGTCGATGAAGTCGGACACGGCGCGTAGGATGGCGGCGTGTTCGGCGCTCTGGCCGCCGGCCTGACGCCGGCCACGCCAGAGGTTGAAAGCGTGAATGGCGGCGCGCGTCGGCTCGTCTGAGCCCCAAGGCACGATTTCCCATGCGACGGCCATCTCGCCCGCCAGCGCACACACGGCGAAGGTACGCGCCGCCCGGCGTTCCTGACCTTCCGCCGCGTCGAATTTCTCGATCAGCGGTTGCAGGGCGTCGGCCGGGCGGAAGCCAGCGCGCAGTTCGCGCACCAGCGCCTCGATGAAGCGCGGCCCGGCGTGGCCGTAGTGCTTCGCAGCAAGATTGCGCACGTCGTCCGACAGCAGGCCGCCGGATGCTCGACCGTGCAGAGTTTCGAACAGACCGTAGGCACCCGTCACCGGAATATCGAGGATGCGCAGCTCCTGCCCGGCCTTCGCCTCGATCCCACCGGCACTCATGCGGGCCGCGATGGTCAGTTCGCCCGTGGACAGCAGGAACACGCGCCAGCGGGCCGGCTGCCGTGCCTCGCCGTGCCGGTTGGCCCGCGTTTTTCCCATGCCGTTGACGAGCGCATACGCGGATTCGTACAGGTTGCGCGGGTCGATCTCGCCAAGCTCATCCAGTGCGAGCAGCGTGTCGGAGTGCAGGGAGCCGGCACCCTCAAGACCGTTCGCCGTCGCCCGCCAGGTGCGCTTGAACGACGCGCCGCCCCATACGCTGATACCAGCCAGCAAGGCGGTTGTCTTGCCGCACGACGAGTCGCCGTAGAGGTGCGCGCCGCCGCCGTCGATGTTCAGCGGGCCGAGCAGGGGGCCGGCCATTGCTGCCGACATGGCGAGCATCAACAGAGGGTTGTCGACCGCCAGTGCTGCCAGCTCGCGCCATCCCTCGAACGTGCCAGCCGTGGCGTAGGGGGCCACGCGGCCGGACGCCTGAAACCAAATGTCGTCCGCGCCGATCACGGTGTCGGGTAGCACGAACGCATCGTCGTGCCAGCCCGTCACGCTGGCGGCGCGCATCGTGAATTTCGGATACTGCCCGGCGATATAGCGCAGGATCGCGCTGCGGTCGTGCAGATCGTACACTAGCCCCTCACTGAGCAGCACGGCACGGGCCTCGCTCCCGTCGCCCGCCAGCATCGACATGGGCATCGCCCATTTCTTCCAGTGGCCGGCAGGGGACAGGATTTCCAGCAGGCGGCCATACTCGGCATCCTCCCGGTTGCGTGTCACGGCGTGGACCTTCATCGGCGAACAGATCCACTTGTCGATCAGCTCCGGCGGCGCGTCACCCCGGCCCGGCTTCACACCGTGCCAGTAGACGCCCGGCTTGATCCTGTTTCCACTCACCACAATCCAGGCGACATACACACGCCAGCACGGGCGCTCGTCAAGTCCGGGAAACGTCAGATCGTCGCCGGCATCAGGTTTTATCAGGTTCGCCGCGGCGGTCGGCTCAGTGGCCGGCGCTTGCGCAGCGTCGATGCACGCGCGTACGGCATCCGCGCCGCGCATCACGTGCAGGTCGTTGAAGTCGGTAGCGTCGTCTGGTCGCGCATCGCCGAAGTCGGGGCGGGCCAGCTTGCCACCGACCGCTAGCGCGGCGCGCTCGGCATCCTGCTCCCCGTTACCGAGGTCTGCCAGAACTACGATTTCCGCATGGGGGTGTTGTTGCCTCATTGCCTCCGAAACCTTCTTGAGATTGCCGCACGAGAGCGCCGCAACGGCGGCGATGCCGGTCGCGACGTGCGCGGACAGGGTGGTTGCCACGCCCTCGGCGATCAGCAGCCGGTCGATCGATGCCGGGAGCGGCGTAACGGCCCACCAACCGCCCGATTTTGCGCCGCCAGCCAATGCCGATTTCCGCCCTGCCTCATCGATTAGCTCGAGACTGGTGAGCATCGAGCCGATGTGGATGCGAGCCAGCAGCACCCGGCCGCTAAGCGGCTCGCCGTTCGCCTTGGGCGTGTAGTTCAGCAACCGCGCCAGCTTGTCGGCGTCGATTTCGTGCAGGGTGGGCGGCGCGGACAGGCCTTTACGCATCAGATAGGGATGGTCGTCGCGTGCGGCTTCCGATTTCATCCAGAGCGTCAGAGAGAGCGCGGCCGCGTTGTTCCGGGCCAGCTCGCGTTTTTGCGTTTCGGCGTCATCGCGGGCCTGACGTGCTGCGCGCCGCCGCTCCAGCTCGGCAGGATCGGCCGGCGTCGGTCGGTGCGCGCGAGTGTTGAAACCGTGTTGCTCGGCGATGTGGAACAACGTACCTATCGTGATGCCGCCCGACGTGCTGAGCGAGCGCCACGTGTCGCGCGCGTCGGACGCTGCGTAGCCGTCATGGCCGCGGCTCCATCCGTCGAACAGATCGAAACCAGCATCGCCCATTTCATGTTTGAGAGCGGCGGCGATGCGATACCACGTCTCGCGCGACACATCCGGCGGGATACAGGCGAGTGCGGCTTCGACACGCTGTTGCTCGTCATAGACAGCGCTCATGCAGATTCCTCAGGTAAGTAGTCCTCATCGTGATTTCTACGCAAAGACACACGTGCCTTGCGTGCCGATAGCAGTGCAATGACACGCTCACGGTCGGCGCGCCATGCGGCCAGGTCGTCGACGAGAAGGGAGCCGTTAGCGCTTTTGTGTTCCAGCGCTGACACGATACGGACCAATCCCAATGTGTCGACGCGGTCGGCGCACGCCAGCGTGTCCCGCAACGAAAGGGAAACAATGCGCCCGTCTCGGCTGCCAACTTGGAGGCGACCGGTAGCGGGTCGGCCAGCAGCGAATCGCCGAGCCATTGCAGTTCGACGCTGGTGTTCGGCAAATCGGGGGAGGTGGTCTTACGCATGGTCATGGGACACCTCGCGCGTTTGTTCCGTCGATTCTGGCTCTTCGCCACGCAGCGGCACCAGCGACGAGTCGCGGAACGCGAAATTGTTGGTGATGACGGGCGCTCCGTTGCGCGCGAAACCAAAGGCGGGATCGCCGAGCAACGTGACGTTCCACCGAGTGTCCGAGCGAAGCCTCTCAACGATGGTGATTCGACCGATGAGGGAGGGATTGGTCGAATGGACGACGCGGGCCAGATCGCCTGGTCGGCAGCGGAAATCAGCCATGCAACACCTCCCCGCGGGCATTTTCGAACCGGCGGTGATCGCTATAGGCTCGCTCGGCCGTTTCTATGCCGGCTTGGGCGATGGTTTGGAGGTGCGGGGAGCAGGTGAGGCCTGCAACGTGCTCGATCGCTTCGAGGATCTTCGCGAGCTGCTCGAAACCTTCCTTGGAACAGCTGGCGCTATCGATACTGTCGCTCAGGGCGTCATCGAGCGTCGTGATCTTGTCAGCCATGGCGCACCTCCGCACGAGCAAGGTCAGCCACGCGGGCGAGGGCGTCGCCGCAGGTGTCGAGCGCAGCATCGACGGTCGGCGCGAGCGCGGCGGCGCGCAGAGTTGCCGACACGATCTCGAGGACAGCAGCGCTATTCGGGGTCTGGGAGCGGTACGTGATGCCCGGAGCATGGGCGTGTTGAAGCTGGCGCATGAAGCGGCCTCCTATGGTCTGAATGGAGGCCCGCCGCTCATTTCCACGTGAGGGGTGGCGGGCCCGACGGCAAGGGGTGGAAAACCGGCCCATAGGAAACCGGCCCAGCCGAAGCTGGCCCTCGCCCGGCCCGCCATAGAAAACTGGCGTGCAGAAGCGCGCAAACGAAAAAATAGCCGCGTGTGCGGCGGTTCGTCCGCCTATGGTCCACGGGTTTCCACGCCCGGCGCCCGTTGTCTCGGACGCAAAGCCAGTATAGCGGATCGCCAGAGGTTTACAAGTACCGGCAACGTTCAGCATGTTCCACCTCCGCCCGATGACAGGAAGTAGACGCCGACGCGATGCAGGACGCCGGATTCGGTCTGTTCGGCGCGCATGGCGGTCGTGATGTGATGGCCGTGCCGATGGCGCAGTTCGTGGATGCGCGGCCGCGGGTCGAACACGTCAAGGAATCGCATGGCTTCGAAGGTCGTGATACTGCCAAGCTCGCGCATCGCGGCTAGCATCCGGGCGCGCTGCGTGCCGGCATCGTTGCCGGGCAGACGGGCGAGGATCAGGGAAAGGGCGTGCTGACGCGCGTTCATGCCGCACCTCCGATCAGCGGGAGTTGCGTCGTTGCCTTGCCGAGCTGGGCGCGGTTGCGCTCGATGGCGGCAAAATCCTCCGGCGTCGCATTGCCCGAGAGCAGGCGCTTACCGAACTCGGTTGCCTGCGCGACCTGCTCGCACGTCATTTCGCGCGCATGGGCGACGCCGACGAACAGGTCGAGCGCTTCGTACACGGGGCCGAACGGGAGGCGATGCCGGGCGACGATCGCGGCGGCGGCGGTCAGCAGGGGTTCGCGGTCGGTCGTATCGCTACGCTCGGCAGTAGCCTTGCACCAGAGACTGACTCCGCCGCGCAGGATGTGGTCGATCTGCAGATCGCACCAGACGGCGAACTCCACGTCGCACCAGCGGGCCAGCGCCACGGCGAGCTTCGGGTGCAGGAGCGTGTAACCGGCACGGCCTGGCTGACGGCGGATTAAACCGCTCACATCTGAGCTATTTATAGCAGCGGCCAAGGCGCGCATGTATGCCTTCGTTTCAGCGAGGCGCAGCCAGTTTCGCAACCGCTTGCCGAAGCGTTCAGCGACCTGAGTGCCGTTGATCCAGTCGTCGGCTGTGAACTGCACCGGCTCGCCGTCGAACTCGACGCTCAGGAAGCGCACCGCCCTGTTATCATCAGCGCGGGTCGTCGGGGCTGCACTCTTCGCGGGAGTGCGGCCCTTTTTCTTTTGGAGGGTCGTTGCCATCAATCAACCCTCCGCGCGGTAGCCGCTGGGATCCGCGAACCAACGATGCAGTTCGCGATTCGGCCATGCTGCGCAGCGTTGGGACAGGTGCTGGCGGCGCGGAAAGCGGCCTTCGAGCTCACGTTTTCGCAGCGTCTCGCGCGAGAAGGGCACGAAGGCTTTCAGGTCGTTCCAGCGCGTGAAGCCATCGGCCGGGAGCGCCGAGGGAACGGGAAGAGGTGCGCCGCCGGCTGGCTGCGCGGTTGCGGCATTGCTTGCCATTGCAGTTCCTTTGCCCGGTTGGGCGTTGTTTGCAATGGCTGCATTGAAAGCGACGACGCTACCCTCAGGGCAATACCCTGAAGGTTCAGGGTCGGCGGATCGCCGAACCCTCAGGGTTGTTCGCAGCCTTGTGGGATAAGGATTTTCTCCCTAATGGTTCTTGCATTGATGACTGTGACCCTCAGGGTACGCACACCCACCCATCAGGGTTGTCTTTTGGCGGCAGGATTACGGTCAACGGGGCAGGCGACCAGTTCCACCGCCTTTCGCTGCGCTTCGCTCAAGGTAGGGTAAGTCTGCTTGAGCCATTCGAGAATGTCGGCTTGCGATGCCCATGTGTCGCGGTCATCGGCTTTCCAGTTATCACCCCAGTAGCGCCTCTGGACTGCGATTGATATTTCCATGAGCCACATCGGCTGTGGGGGCACGAGTGCTTTGAGTTCGTCGATTTCTCGTGACATGGAGCCGCCCGATGTTTGGTCTAGTCTGGGCGGATGATTCGAGCGCATCGCCGTCGCGTCAGCCAGTCGTCGTTCCAGATCCTCTTGACGCGCTGACGCCAACAGAGAATTTCGTACGATTGTGCGTTCGAGGCTGGCGATTTCACGATTTTTTCCGACGATGCGTTCGGAGAGGCGTGCAATCTCCGTACGAAGGCGATCGTTCTCTGCTCGTTTTGCATCTCGCTCGGTCTCTATGGCGCGCAAGTGGTCAAGCGATTCGAAACAGGTGGAGGGCAGAGCAGTGGAGGCCGGCAGCGGACACTCGAGTCCTTTCCTTGCGCACCACGCCGCTAGATTTGCCGGCTTGATGTACCAATCAGGCGTGTCTCCCCCTTCCGATTCAGCCTCAAGGCGATCGCCGGAATCGGTGGCGTAGAGCGCGCGGGAAAGCACGGTGCGCCATCTATGAATTTCCGCCTCTTCGTCGTCGGATTTGTATCCGGAAGCGTGCGGGTCTACGTCGGCAAAGGCGTGTGCCGCTTCGCTCAACGACAAGTACGGAAGGACGCTCATCACGCGTTTCCAACCGGGAAATTCTCGTTGGGCCGGCCGCTCATCCGTCGGTGCACTTACGCCTCCCTGGCGCGGCAACTTAACCCCGTGTCGCTCGAGAAACGGATAAATCTCGTCAGCCTTGAAGCCAAGCTGGTCGTACTCGCTAGAACGGAATGTCATCAGGATTGAGCTCCCATGATGTTGCGAATTTTCCTTCGCGGACGATGTGTTGAAGCGCGCGCCACGCGGTCGTCGAGCGCGATCCGGTAATACCGTGAACGCCTCTTCCCGGCTCAAATTCATGCCATGTCGGCGAATCGTCTTCATCCAGCGGAGCCAGCTTCTCGGAAAGCCAAGTTGCGGCCTCCTGAAGCGTCACGTTCTCATGGGCGCATATGTCTTCCAGCAGCGCGCGCAAACTGACGAAGCCGGCCTTACGCTCGGCAAGGTCCTCTTTGATACCCATTGCGTCCCTTCACGCAAAGCCCCCTGTGTGGGAACCGCGCCAACCCGGCAAGGGACCGGGGTTTCGGGAGCTACCCTAGGCGCGGTTTGAACGGTCTGTTGCCTACAATTGGCAAAGATTGCCGGACATTGTAATTCTCTGTACTGTTTTTTTGTACAGGGTCGCGCGCTGCTGTTGCACCGGTTGCACGCGATCGAGCCGACGTGCAACACCTGCGCTCCTTTGCTGATCGTCGTGTTGCACGCGTTGCACTTGTTGCACATCGATTGTGTTAGCCGTGCGCGCGCGGCCTGCTTTTGCGATACTGAGCGATCCCGGATTGGCCGGGCGGGGGAGGCACATGGGACTGCTCAGATGGATTTTCGGTGGAGGCAAGGAAGCCCCTCGTGAGATGCCGGCGGCGCGCTCCAATCCGGTAGCGATCGAGCCTGATGCAGAGATGGTTCGGGAGGCGCGGGACGACGCCGACGAAGTGACTCGGTTACTCCAGTCCCGAATCGAGGCGTCCGGCCTCGTCGTACCCGGAAAAATTCCAGAGTTGATGACCAAGTTGCGCGGCAACATCGGTTTGTTTCAGCGAACCAGCATCGCCGGCGCTACGCAAGGCGACGAGCCGCTTTCCGTCGGGGAGAAACGTGCGCTGGGCCTGAATACGCGGATGAAATACACACGCGAGTTTGTCGAATTTTTCCGGCCGGAAGTGTTGCCGACTATCGAACCGAAATCGGCGCTGGCACAGATTCTGGACGCAGTGTCTTTCGAGGTGTCGCGCCGCCGAGCCCTGACACGCTTCCGGAAAGCCGGCGGGGGCCTCGTGACAATCGAGCCGTTGGGCGATCCCGACGCGTGCGCCGCGGCGAAACGGCTGCGCCGAAGGTTGCCGCTCGAGGAGGCTCCTGAGCTGCCGCTACCAACGTGCGACGCTGACGTATGCCGTTGTGCCTTCGCTTGCGAGCCGCGGTCATAGCGCGATCCATGCATCGCGGCGCTAGGATTTGTCACGCAGCCCAGCCGATCTCTCCGACGTTAGAGAAGAGTCATGCAGCCATATCAGGCTGTCCGACGTCATTTGCCCATCGCGGCCGTGATGGGGATGATTTCGGCACCTGCCTTGAGCTGGTCGAGGTAGTCGGCCCAGCGCTGCATCATCTCGCGGCGCTGGGGCAGGTGAGCGGTGCGGTTATACGCACGGCCGAGTGGATCCTTCACGGCGTGCGCCAGTTGTGCCTCCACAATCGCAACCGGCACGCCGAGCACTTCATCGAGAATCGTTCGAGCCATCGCCCTGAAGCCGTGACCGGTCATCGTGTCGCCATCGTAGCCGAGCCGGCGCAGCGCACCGTTGATGGTGTTGTCGGACATGGGGCGGTCCTTCGTCCGCACACTCGGAAACAGGAACCGGCTGTTGCCCGTCAAGGCGTGCAGATCGCGCAGGATAGCGACCGCTTGTGCCGACAGTGGGACGATGTGCGCGCCGCCGGACGCTTTGCCTTGCTTGGTGCGCTTCATCCGCTCGCTCGGAATTTCCCACGTGCTTGCGTCTAGGTCGAACTCGGACCACTCGGCGGCGCGCAGCTCACCGGGACGCTGGAAGAGCAGTGGGAAGAGGCGCAACGCGCACAGCACGGGGAATGTGCCCTGATAGCCGTCTATGGAGCGCAGCAGCTCGGCGACCTGTTTCGGGTCGGTGACCGCTGCCATGTGTTCTTGTTGCACTGGCGGAAGGGCTCCGCGGAGATCGGCCGTCACGTCTCGTTGGGCGCGGCCGGTCGCGACAGCATAGCGACACACCTGGCTGACGTTCGCGTGCAGGCGATGCGCCGTCTCGAGTGCGCCGCGCTTTTCCACCCGGCGCAGCACTTCGAGCACGTCTGGTGGGGCGAGCTCAGCAATGGGCTTGCTGCCAATCCACGGAAAGGCGTCTACCTCTAGGCGGCGCAGGATTCGCGAGCCGTGGCTTTCCGACCAGGTGGGCGCATACTTGATATGCCACTCGCGCGCGACAGCCTCGAACGAATTTTCGGCACTCAGCCTGGCCGTACGCTTTTCGGCCTTTTTTGCCTCGCCTGGATCGATGCCAGCGGCCAGCTTTTCCCGGGCCTCGTCGCGCTTACGGCGCGCCGCCGCTAGCGTCACGTCAGGATAGACGCCGAGCGCCAGAAGTTTCTCTTTACCGGCAGCGCGGTACTTGAGTCGCCAATAGCGCTGTCCGGCCGGCGTGACCAACAGAAACAGGCCACCGCCGTCGAACAGCTTCACGGGCTTCTCGGCCGGCTTCGTGTTGCGGATGGTCGTGTCGGTCAGTGGCATGGGGGTATCTGTGCACGGGGGTATGTCTGATACCCCCGAAAATACCCCCAAATACCCCCGGCTGTCGATGGTGAAACTTTGGCGTTGCTGGAAGTAAAAAACCCGCGAAGCCTTGAGCTGTCACGGGTTTCTTGCTGTCACTGGTAAAGCTTTGGCGGGAATTTGGTGGAGGCGGCGGGAATCGAACCCGCGTCCAGAAGCGCTCCACGACTAGTTCTACATGTTTAGTCCAGTCTTTTGATTTAACCGCAGCGACGCGGACGAACACGCTGCACTACGGCGATTCGCTAGATTTTCGACCCTGGCGTCGCGACGCCGACAGGGCTTAACTGACGTAAATGACCTCTGTCGGTATTGCTACCGGTCTTGCGACACTAGCCCGTCAGTGAACTAGGCAGAGGACGGCGGCCCTTAGGCTGCCAGTGCGAACGTATCGTCGTTTGCAGTTACGATTTTCCCATTGATTAACGAGGTGACGGGTCCTCGACATGCCCTAGCCGCTTCACAACCCCTGTCGAAACCAGGTCGCCCCCGCGGATAAGATCAAACATTATAGCCCAACATCGCGCAGCAGGTCCCGCAGTTCCTGCGTCGTGTCGACGAGGTGCTGGGCCTGCCAGTCGGTCGGCGCGATACCGTCGCCGCAATAGCCGTATGCGGCCGCGACCGTGGCCATGCCGGCGGCGCTGCCGGCCTGAATGTCGCGCAGGTCGTCGCCGACGTAGACGATGCGCGCGGGCGCGAGCGTCAGCTGGCCGGCTGCATGCAGCAGCGGGGCCGGATGCGGCTTCGAGTGCGGCGTTGTGTCGCCCCCGACGACGCATGCGGCGCGCGACGCGAGGCCGAGCAGCTCGACGAGCGGTGCCGTGAGCCGCATCGCCTTGTTCGTGACGATGCCCCAGCGCACGCCGCGCGCATCGAGTTCGTCGAGCACGTCGCCGATACCCGGGAACAGCGTGGTATGCACGCACAGATCGGTCGCGTAGTTGGCGAGGAACTCGTCGCGCATCGCGTCGTAGCCCGGCGTGTGCGGGTCGATACCGAACGCGCCGCCGAGCAGCCCGCGCGCGCCGGCCGAGGCCAGCGGCCGCAACACGTCGAGCGACGTTTCGGGCAGGCCGCGTTCGCGCTGCATCTTGTTGACGGCTGCCGCGAGATCGGGCGCCGTGTCGGCGAGCGTGCCGTCCAGGTCGAACAGGACCGCATCGCAGTGCAGCAGGCGCGGTTCGTCGGCGATCCGCACGGTCGAAAGGGGAGTCGTCATGCCGGTCGGGGAGTCACGCGCCGCGGCGGCACGCGACGAGGTAGTTGATGTCGGTGTCGTTCGACAGCGCGAAGCGCTTGCCGATCGGGTGATACGTGATGCCCTTGATCTCGACGATGTGCAGATCCGTCGCACGCACGAAGCCGGCCAGCTCCGACGGGCGGATGAAGCGCGCGTAATCGTGCGTGCCCTTCGGCAGCATTTGCGCGATGTACTCGGCGCCGATCACGGCGAACAGATAGGACTTCAGGTTGCGGTTCAGCGTCGAGAAGAACACCCAGCCGCCCGGCTTCACGAGCGTCGCGCACGCAGCCACGACATCGCCCGGCGACGGCACGTGCTCGAGCATTTCCATGCAGGTGACGACGTCGTAGGTACCCGGTTCGCGCGCGGCGATCGCTTCGGCGGCGATCGCCTCGTAATCGACCGAAATGCCGCTTTCGAGGCTGTGCAGGTCGGCCACGCCGAGCGCTTCGGTCGACAGGTCGATGCCTTTCACCTGGGCGCCGAGCCCGGCCATCGATTCGGACAGGATGCCGCCGCCGCAGCCGATGTCGAGTGCGCGCTTGCCGGCCAGATGCGCATGCGCGTCGATCCAGCCGAGCCGGACCGGGTTCAGGTCGTGCAGCGGTTTGAATTCGGCATTCGGATCCCACCAACGGTGGGCGAGGTCGCTGAATTTCTGGAGTTCGTGCGGATCGGCGTTGGTCATGTCGGCAAACGGGCTACGAGAGGAGGGCGGTGCTTCGGTGCGTCAGCCCCGAGTATATAAGCGGGCGGACCACGAGGCCAGCGAGCGCCTGGACGGGCGTCAATGAAAAAGCCCCGCCGGAGCGGGGCTTTGAAGCAGTCGAAAACCGCGGCTTAGTTTGCCGGAACGGTCGTCTTCTGCACTTGCTGCGTACCAACCACTTCGACTTCCACGCGGCGGTCCGGTGCGAGGCAGGCGATGAGTTGCTTGCGGTTCTTCTGGTTGCAGCCAGTCGTAACCGGGTTGCGCTTGCCCTTGCCTTCCGTGTAGATCTTGTTGGCCGGCACACCCTTGCTGACCAGGTACGACTTCACGGCTTGCGCACGGCGCAGCGACAGACGGTCGTTGTACTTGTCCGAACCGATGCGGTCCGTGTAGCCCGTTGCGACGACCACTTCCGTGTTCATGCCTTCGATCTTCGAAGCCAGTTCGTCCAGCTTTTGCTTGCCCAGCGGCTTGAGCGTTGCCTTGTCGAAGTCGAACAGTGCGTCAGCTTGATACGTGATCTTCTGGCTCGTGATGGCCGGAGCGACCGGAGCGACCGGCGGCTGCGGTGCCTGGGCGACCAGTGCGCCATCGCACTTCGCGTTGGCGGTGGCCGGCGTCCAGAACGCATCGCGCCAGCAGAGCTCGTTCGTGCCGTTCATCCACACCCATTCGCCCGTGCCGTTCACCCAGTTGTCATTGACGGCTTGACGCGACGCCGGCACCGACTGTGCCGAAGCGGATGCAGCCATAACTGCGGTAGCTGCAATGAACGCGAGCTTTGAAAGTTTATTCATATTTCTCCTCTCGAAATTGAGATTACCGCAGGTTTACTGCGAGCCTGTTGGCGGTGACAAGTCATACATTGCTCGAAGTATAACATTGGTGCGGCACAAAAAACGCGGCACCGCTCTGTGTAGACTTCGAGCAGCGTCTAACTTTCAGTGCGTTGGCATTTTGCCATATCGTTCCCTTCCTACGAAAAAAAATCCTCCCCACCCCAAGATCGCTTCAACTTTGTGGTGCATGCGCAACACCGGCCTGCCGTAACTTTTAGAGATTGTCAAGAGTGGGGCGGCGAAATTGCGCGAATGCGTGCAGTTGTTTACTCGTGTGCGTGAAACACGGTGATGCGATCGCCTGCGACGTCGAGTCGCACACGCCGAGTCGCCCACGCGTGGGTGCGATGCGATTGCGGCCGATTCGTCGCGGCCGCGATTTTTGCTATTTATATATAGAGGGGAAGGCGAATTGGCGGCTGATGGGCGCATGTTAGAATCTCGCGTTGCGTTGCGCATGCAGCGCCCACGCGAAAGGCGTTCGCCGTCTTCGCTCCGAAACGATACGGATACATGGATCAATTCGCCAAAGAGACCCTGCCCACCTCCCTAGAGGAGGAAATGCGCCGTTCGTATCTCGATTACGCGATGAGCGTGATCGTCGGACGTGCCCTCCCTGATGTCCGCGATGGCCTGAAGCCCGTGCACCGGCGCGTGTTGTTCGCGATGCACGAACTGAACAACGACTGGAACCGTGCGTACAAGAAGTCGGCGCGTATCGTCGGTGACGTGATCGGTAAATACCACCCTCACGGCGATACCGCGGTCTACGGCACGATCGTGCGGATGGCGCAGGATTTCTCGCTGCGCTACATGCTGATCGACGGGCAGGGCAACTTCGGCTCGATCGACGGCGACAATGCCGCGGCGATGCGTTACACCGAAATTCGCATGGCGAAGATCGGTCACGAGCTGCTCGCCGACATCGACAAGGAAACGGTCGATTTCGAGCCGAACTACGACGGCAACGAAATGCAGCCGTCGGTCCTGCCGTCGCGCATCCCGAACCTGCTGATCAACGGCTCGTCGGGCATCGCGGTCGGCATGGCGACCAACATCCCGCCGCACAACCTGAACGAAGTCGTCGACGCGTGCCAGCACCTGCTGGGCAACCCGGAAGCGACGATCGACGAGCTGATCGAGATCATCCCGGCGCCGGACTTCCCGACGGCCGGCATCATCTACGGCGTCGCCGGCGTGCGCGACGGCTACCGCACCGGGCGCGGCCGCGTCGTGATGCGCGCGGCCACGCACTTCGAGGAGATCGACCGCGGCCAGCGGATGGCGATCATCGTCGACGAGCTGCCGTACCAGGTGAACAAGCGCTCGCTGCTCGAGCGGATCGCCGAGCTCGTCAACGAGAAGAAGCTCGAAGGCATTTCCGACATCCGCGACGAGTCCGACAAGAGCGGCATGCGTGTCGTGATCGAGCTCAAGCGCGGCGAAGTGCCGGAAGTGGTGCTGAACAACCTGTACAAGGCGACGCAGCTGCAGGACACGTTCGGCATGAACATGGTCGCGCTGGTCGACGGTCAGCCGAAGCTGCTGAACCTGAAGGAAATCCTGCAGTGCTTCCTGTCGCACCGACGCGAAGTGCTGACGCGCCGCACGATCTACGAACTGCGCAAGGCCCGCGAACGCGGCCACGTGCTCGAAGGTCTCGCGGTCGCGCTCGCGAACATCGACGAGTTCATCGCGATCATCAAGGCCGCGCCGACGCCGCCGATCGCGAAGCAGGAACTGATGGCCAAGCCGTGGGATTCGTCACTCGTGCGCGAGATGCTGACGCGCGCCGAGAGCGAGAACGCGGCGGCCGGCGGCCGTTCCGCGTACCGTCCGGAAGGCCTGAACCCGGCGTTCGGGATGCAGGCCGACGGGCTGTACCGCCTGTCCGACACGCAGGCGCAGGAAATCCTGCAGATGCGCCTGCAGCGCCTGACCGGCCTCGAGCAGGACAAGATCATCGGCGAGTACCGCGACGTGATGGCGCAGATCGCCGACCTGCTGGACATCCTCGCGCGCCCCGAGCGGATCACGACGATGATCGGCGAGGAGCTGACCGCGGTGAAGGCCGAATTCGGCGACGCGCGCCGCTCGAGGATCGAGCTGAACGCGACCGAGCTGAACACCGAGGATCTGATCACGCCGCAGGACATGGTCGTCACGATGTCGCATGCGGGCTACGTGAAGTCGCAGCCGCTGTCCGAGTACCGCGCGCAGAAGCGCGGCGGTCGCGGCAAGCAGGCGACGCAGATGAAGGAAGACGACTGGATCGAGACGCTGTTCATCGCGAACACGCACGACTACATCCTGTGCTTCTCGAACCGCGGCCGCGTGTACTGGGTCAAGGTCTATGAGGTGCCGCAAGGCTCGCGCAACTCGCGCGGCCGTCCGATCGTCAACATGTTCCCGCTGCAGGAAGGCGAGAAGATCAACGTCGTGCTGCCGGTCAAGGAATTCTCGGCCGACAAGTTCATCTTCATGGCGACGTCGCTCGGCACCGTGAAGAAGACGCCGCTCGAAGCGTTCAGCCGCCCGATGAAGAAGGGCATCATCGCGGTCGGCCTCGACGAGGGCGACTACCTGATCGGCGCGTCGATCACCGACGGTGCGCACGACGTGATGCTGTTCTCGGACTCCGGCAAGGCCGTGCGTTTCGACGAGAACGACGTGCGCCCGATGGGGCGCGAGGCGCGAGGCGTGCGCGGCATGCAGCTCGAGGACGGGCAGCAGGTCATCGCGCTGCTGGTCGCGGGCAGCGAGGAGCAGACCGTGCTCACCGCTACCGAAAACGGCTACGGCAAACGCACGCCGATCACCGAGTACACGCGCCATGGCCGCGGCACGAAGGGTATGATCGCGATCCAGACGTCCGAGCGCAACGGCAAGGTCGTGGCTGCAACGCTCGTCGACGCCGAGGATCAGATCATGCTGATCACGACGGCCGGCGTGTTGATTCGCACCCGCGTATCCGAGATTCGCGAGATGGGGCGCGCCACGCAAGGTGTTACACTCATCAGTCTCGATGAGGGTACCAAGCTCTCTGGCCTGCAGCAGATCGCCGAGGCCGAAGAGGGAGAGGGCGAGGCCGACGAGGCGTCGGACGGCGAAGCCTGAAGAACGGATGAGACTCTGGCCGCCGCGGGCGAAAAGCGCCGCGGCCGGCGAGCAACCATTCATATTTCCAAAAGGGAGTGATGATGCAAAAGCAATTCAAGCAACTGGTCCTGCTGGCTGCACTGGTGCCGACGTTCGCGATGGCGCAGGCGCTGTCGAATTCCGCACCGGCTGCACCGGCGGCAGCTGCGCCGATCGACGCCGACAAGAAGGCGGCGATCAAGGATCTGCTCGACGCGATCGACGCGCCGAAGCTCGTGTCGGCAATCGGCAACAGCGCCGAAATGCAGGCCAAGCAACTCGTGCCGGCGATCCTGTCGGACGCGCTGTCGGAAAACAAGACGCTGAACGACAAGCAGAAGCAGGCTGCCGTTCCGACGCTGCAGAAGAACGCGGTGCCGAAGCTGGTCGACGGCGCAGGCAAGGTGTTCGGCACGCAACAGTTCCAGAGCGACGCGATGTCGGCTCAGTACGACGCGTACGCGAAGTACTACAGCACGTCGGAGATCAAGGATCTGACGACGTTCTACAAGAGCCCGACGGGCCGCAAGTTCATCCAGGTTCAGGATCAGGTCGGTCGCGACGTGGTCAACGGCCTGATGCAGAAGTACATGCCGCAAGCGATCCAGGCAACGCGTACGCAGGCTGACAAGGAAGTCGCAGCAGTCAAGCCGGGCAAGTAAGCTGTCCGGGCGCGCCCCCGGCCGTTCGGCCGGGTTTGGCGGGAGCCTGACGACAGTGCGATAATGGCCGTTTGCGCGCGAGCGCAAGCGGCCATTTCTTTTCTGGCGCGTTTTGCCGGCGGCAAGCCGGTCGCGTCCCTCCCGAGGTTTTCACGATGCGCGTCTTTAATTTCTCCGCCGGCCCTGCGGCGATGCCCGAGGAAGTGCTGCGGCAGGCCGCCGACGAAATGCTCGACTGGCATGGCAGCGGCATGAGCGTGATGGAGATGAGCCATCGCGGCAAGGAATTCATGTCGATCCACGAGGCCGCGCTGACCGACCTGCGCGACCTGCTCGGCGTGCCGGCGAGCCACCGGATCCTGTTCCTGCAGGGCGGCGGCATCGCGGAAAACGCGATCGTGCCGATGAACCTGCTCGGCGCGCGCAACACGGCCGACTTCGTCGTGACGGGTTCGTGGTCGCAGAAATCGTTCGGCGAGGCGAAGAAGTTCTGCACGCCGCATCTCGCCGCGAGCGGCAAGACGGAGAACGGCTTCACGCGTGCGCCCACGCGCGCCGAATGGCAGCTGTCGGACGATCCGGCCTACGTGCACCTGTGCACCAACGAGACGATCGACGGCGTCGAGACGTTCGAGATCCCCGATCTCGGCGACGTGCCGCTGGTCGCGGACGTCTCGTCGCACATCCTGTCGCGCCCGATGGACGTCGCGAAGTACGGCGTGCTGTTCGGCGGCGCGCAGAAGAACATCGGGATGGCCGGCGTGACGGTCGTGATCGTGCGCGAGGATCTGCTCGATCGTGCGCTGTCGATCTGCCCGTCGGCGTTCGAATGGAAGACCATCGCCGCGAACAACTCGCTGTACAACACGCCGCCCACCTACGCGATCTACATCGCGGGCCTCGTGTTCCAGTGGCTGAAGCGGCAGGGCGGCCTCGAAGCGATCGAGGCCCGCAATATCGAAAAATCGAAGCTGCTCTACGACACGATCGATGCGAGCAGTTTCTATCTGAACAAGGTCGAGCCGGCAGCACGTTCGCGGATGAACGTGCCGTTTTTCCTGGCCGACGAAACGCGCAACGAAGACTTCCTTGCCGGCGCAAAGGCGCGCGGGCTGCTGCAGCTGAAGGGCCACAAGTCCGTCGGCGGCATGCGGGCGTCGATCTACAACGCGGTGCCGCTCGAGGGCGTGAAGGCGCTCGTCGAGTACATGAAGGACTTCGAGCAGCGCGACGCCTGACGGCGGCGCTGTTCAATCAGCACGGCAAAACGCATGGACGACGAACTGAATTCCCGCCTGAAACCGCTGCGCGACCGCATCGACGCGATCGACGCGCAGCTGATCGCGCTCCTGAACCAGCGCGCCGCGGTGGCGCTCGAGGTGGGCGAGGTCAAGAAGCATTTCAACGCGCCGGTGTTCCGGCCGGAGCGCGAGCTGCAGGTGATCGCGCGGCTGCAGGACATGAGCGCCGGGCCGCTCGCGAGCGAGCACATCAGCGCGATCTGGCGCGAGATCATGGCGGCGAGCCGCGCGCTCGAGCAGACGATCCACGTCGCGTTCCTCGGGCCGGTCGGCACGTACAGCGAGCAGGCGATGCTCGAGTATTTCGGCCAGTCGATCGAAGGGCTGCCGTGCCCGTCGATCGACGAGGTGTTCCGCTCGGTCGAGGCTGGGGCATCCGCGTTCGGCATCGCGCCGGTCGAGAATTCGACCGAAGGCGCCGTATCGCGCACGCTCGACCTGCTGCTGCAGACCCAGCTGCTGATCAGCGGCGAGCTCGCGCTGCCGATCCATCACAACCTGCTCACGCAGAGCGGCACGCTCGACGGCGTGAAGCGCGTCTGCGCGCACGCGCAGGCACTCGCGCAATGCCAGCAGTGGCTCGCGGCGAATGCGCCGCAGCTCGAGCGGCAGGCCGTCGCGAGCAACGCGGAGGCCGCGCGTCTTGCGGCGGCCGATCCGACCGTCGCCGCGATCGCGGGCGATCGTGCAGCCGCGCATTACGGCCTGCAGATCGCGTTCTCGCTGATCCAGGACGATCCGCACAATCGCACGCGCTTCGTGATCATCGGCAAGCAGCCGGCCGGCCAGAGCGGTCACGACCAGACGTCGCTGATCGTGTCGGTGAAGAACGAGCCGGGCGCCGTGTTCAAGCTGCTCGAGCCGCTCGCGCGGCACGGCGTGTCGATGACGCGCTTCGAATCGCGTCCGGCGCGCGTCGGCACGTGGGAGTACTACTTCTACATCGACATCGAAGGGCACCGCGACGATGCGGCGGTGGCGGCCGCACTGACGGAGCTCGGCCAGAAGGCTGCGTTCCTGAAGATACTCGGTTCGTATCCGCGCGCACGCTGACGCGCGGCGGCCCAGCGCCTGCTTGAGGCAGGCGTGGCGGCCGGGCGGGTGGGGCAGGCCGGTCGGCGCTGCCGAAGGCGGGTTCGGGCGGTATCCGGTGCAGGCTGCGCCGGGTGCTGGCCCGGTGCCCGGAATCTGGAATTCCGCGTGCGGGCGTCGTTTCGTGCGCGTAACTTGGCTCTTGTCGTGTCAGGCTTTGCATTCAACAAACTGGTCATCTTCGGCGTCGGCCTGATCGGCGGATCGCTGGCCCGCGCGCTGCGCGAGCGCGCGCCGGGCGGCGCGGGCGAGATCGTCGGCGTGGGCCGCTCGCGCGCATCGGTCGAGCGCGCGCTGTCGCTCGGCGTGATCGATCGCGCGGCGGCACTCGACGACGACGTGCAGGTGCGCGACGCGCTCGCCGGCGCCGATCTCGTCTTGCTGGCCGCGCCCGTCGCGCAGACGGGCCCGTTGCTCGCGCGTATCGCGCCGTGGCTCGACGGCGCGACGATCGTCACCGATGCGGGCAGCACCAAGTCCGATGTCGTCGCGGCCGCGCGCGACGCGCTCGGCGCGCGGATCGCGCAGTTCGTGCCGGGTCATCCGATCGCGGGGCGCGAGTCGAGCGGCGTCGAGGCGGCGTTGCCCGACCTCTACGTCGGCCGCAACGTCGTGCTGTGCCCGCTGCCGGAGAATGCGCCCGACGCGGTGGCCAGGATCGACGCGATGTGGCGCGCGACCGGCGCCGACGTGCGCATGATGAGCACCGAACAGCACGATCGCGTATTCGCGTCGATCAGCCATCTGCCGCACGTGCTGTCGTTCGCGCTCGTCGAGCAGATTCTCGGCGAGGCCGACGCGGAGCTGAAATTCTCGTACGCGGCCGGCGGTTTCCGCGATTTCACGCGCATCGCGGCGTCGAACCCGGAAATGTGGCGCGACGTATGCGTCGCGAACCGCGCGGCGCTGCTCGACGAACTCGACGGCTACACGCGCGTGCTCACGCGGCTGCGCGCGGCGATCGATGCTGGCGACGGCGCGGCGCTCGAAGCCGTCTTCACGCGCTCGCGCGCCGCGCGCAAGGCATGGCAGGAACGCGGCGGCACGCCCGCTGCCGAACCGGTCAAGAAATAACAGGACGATTCCCATGGACTACCTCGATCTCGGCCCGTACTCCAGCGCATCGGGCACCGTGCGCCTGCCCGGCTCGAAGAGCATTTCGAACCGCGTGTTGCTGCTCGCGGCGCTCGCCGAAGGCGAAACGACGATCACCAACCTGCTCGACTCCGACGACACGCGCGTGATGCTCGACGCACTCGGCAAGCTCGGTGTGAAGCTCGCGCGCGACGGCGACACCTGTGTCGTCACCGGCACGCGCGGCGCGTTCACCGCGAAGACGGCCGATCTGTTCCTCGGCAACGCGGGCACGGCCGTGCGGCCGCTGACCGCCGCACTCGCGGTGAACGGCGGCGACTACCGTGTGCACGGCGTGCCGCGCATGCACGAGCGGCCGATCGGCGATCTCGTCGACGGCCTGCGCCAGATCGGCGCGCAGATCGACTACGAGCTGAACGAAGGCTACCCGCCGCTGCGGATCAAGCCCGCGACGATTTCGGTCGATGCGCCGATCCGCGTGCGCGGCGACGTGTCGAGCCAGTTCCTCACCGCGCTCCTGATGACGCTGCCGCTCGTGAAGGCGAAGGACGGCCGGACCGTCGTCGAAGTCGACGGCGAGCTGATCTCGAAGCCGTACATCGACATCACGATCCGGCTGATGGCGCGCTTCGGCGTGACCGTCGAGCGCGACGGCTGGCAGCGCTTCGTGGTGCCGGCCGGCGTCCGCTACCGCTCGCCGGGGCGGATCATGGTCGAGGGCGACGCGTCGTCCGCATCGTACTTCCTCGCGGCCGGCGCGCTCGGCGGCGGCCCGCTGCGGGTCGAGGGCGTGGGGCGCGCGAGCATCCAGGGCGACGTCGGCTTCGCGAATGCGCTGATGCAGATGGGCGCGAACGTGACGATGGGCGACGACTGGATCGACGTGCGCGGCATCGGCCACGATCACGGCAAGCTCGAGCCGATCGACATGGACTTCAACCTGATTCCCGACGCCGCGATGACCATCGCGGTCGCGGCGCTGTTCGCGAACGGTACGAGCACGCTGCGCAACATCGCGAGCTGGCGCGTGAAGGAGACGGACCGCATCGCCGCGATGGCGACCGAGCTGCGCAAGGTCGGCGCGATCGTCGAGGAAGGCCCCGACTATCTCGTCGTCACGCCGCCGGCCAAGCTCACGCCGAACGCGGCGATCGATACGTACGACGATCACCGGATGGCGATGTGCTTCTCGCTCGTCAGCCTGGGCGGCGTGCCCGTGCGGATCAACGATCCGAAGTGCGTCGGCAAGACGTTCCCCGACTATTTCGACCGCTTCGCCGCGCTCGCCAAAGCCTGACCCGACTGTTCCGATGAAATCGACCCGACCCTTTCACCCGACTCCCGTCATCACGATCGACGGCCCGACCGCTTCCGGCAAGGGCACCGTCGCGGCGCTCGTCGCCGCGCACCTTGGCTTCCACCTGCTCGACAGCGGCGCGCTGTACCGGCTCGCGGCGCTCGCGAGCGTGCGCTACGGCATCGCGGCGGAGGACATCGACGCGCTCGTGAAGCTGATCGACGATCTGCACATCACGTTCCGTGAGGGGTGCGCGCAACTCGACGGCGTCGACGTGTCGAACGACATTCGCGCCGAAGCGGTCGGCAACCGCGCGTCGGCCATTGCCGTGCACGGCCCCGTGCGCGCCGCGCTCGTCGCGCGCCAGCGCGCGTTCCGCAAGACGCCGGGCCTCGTGGCGGACGGGCGCGACATGGGCACCGTGATCTTCCCGGACGCCGTGCTGAAGGTGTTCCTGACGGCCAGCGCCGAGGCGCGCGCGACCAGGCGGCATAAGCAATTGATGCAAAAAGGTTTTTCTGCTAATATAGATGACTTGCTCCGGGATCTTCGTGAACGTGACGCGCGCGACAGCAATCGCGCGGCCGCGCCGCTGAAGCCTGCGGCAGATGCCAAGCTGCTCGATACGTCGGCACTTTCGGTCGATGAAGCCGTCGATCAGGTGCTGCAGTGGTACCGGGCGCTCGGCCAGCCCGCCTGAGTAGGCGGGCAGCGGTAGGTGCTCCGCGTCGCAAGCGCGGAGCGTGTTTCGAACCCTTAACCCCGTGTGGTCCTCGATCTGGCCCTTTCAGCCTGCCATTCCGGCCGGCGTGGCACAGCGAGCCATGCACAATCAGATTTTTATGTCCGACCTGCAAACCTCCAACCCGAATACCGAATCCTTTGCGGCTCTGTTCGAAGAGTCGCTGACCCGCCAAGACATGCGCGCCGGCGAAGTGATTTCCGCCGAAGTCGTGCGCGTCGACCACAACTTCGTGGTCGTCAATGCAGGCCTGAAGTCCGAGGCTTACATTCCGATCGAGGAATTCCTGAACGATCAGGGCGAGGTTGAGGTGCAGTCGGGCGATTTCGTGTCCGTCGCGATCGACGCACTCGAAAACGGCTACGGCGACACGATCCTGTCGCGCGACAAGGCGAAGCGCCTTGCATCGTGGCTGTCGCTGGAAAAGGCGCTCGACAACAACGAGCTCGTCACCGGCACGATCACCGGCAAGGTGAAGGGCGGCATGACCGTGATGGTCAACGGCATCCGCGCGTTCCTGCCGGGTTCGCTGGTCGACACGCGTCCGGTCAAGGACACGACCCCGTATGAAGGCAAGACGCTCGAGTTCCGCGTGATCAAGCTCGATCGCAAGCGTAACAACGTCGTGCTGTCGCGTCGTGCAGTGATCGAAGCAACCCAGGGCGAAGAGCGCGCGAAGCTGCTCGAGACGCTGAAGGAAGGCGCGATCGTCAACGGCGTGGTCAAGAACATCACCGACTACGGCGCGTTCGTCGACCTCGGCGGCATCGACGGCCTGCTGCACATCACCGACATCGCATGGCGTCGTGTGCGTCACCCGAGCGAAGTCCTGTCGGTTGGCCAGGAAGTCACCGCGAAGATCCTCAAGTTCGACCAAGAGAAGAACCGCGTCTCGCTGGGCATCAAGCAACTGGGCGACGATCCGTGGGAAGGCATCTCGCGCCGTTACCCGTCGGGCACGCGCCTGTTCGGCAAGGTCACGAACATCACCGACTACGGCGCATTCGTCGAAGTGGAATCGGGCATCGAAGGCCTCGTCCACGTGTCGGAAATGGACTGGACCAACAAGAACGTTGCGCCGTCGAAGGTTGTCCAGCTGGGCGACGAAGTCGAAGTCATGGTCCTCGAGATCGACGAAGACCGTCGTCGTATCAGCCTCGGCATGAAGCAGTGCAAGCCGAATCCGTGGGATGACTTCAGCCGCAACTTCAAGAAGGGCGACAAGATCACGGGCGCAATCAAGTCGATCACCGACTTCGGCGTGTTCATCGGTCTGCCGGGCGGCATCGACGGCCTGGTCCACCTGTCGGACCTGTCGTGGAGCGAAGCCGGCGAAGAAGCCGTTCGCAAGTACAAGAAGGGCGACGAAGTCGAAGCAATCGTGCTCGGTATCGACGTCGAGAAGGAGCGCATTTCGCTCGGCATCAAGCAGCTCGAAGGCGACCCGTTCAGCAACTACGTTGCAATGAACGACAAGGGCTCGATCGTCGACGGCGTCGTGAAGACGGTCGATGCGAAGGGTGCGGTCGTCACGCTGACGGGCGACGTCGAAGGCTACCTGCGTGCGTCGGAAATCTCGCAGGATCGCGTCGAAGACGCACGCAACGTGCTGAAGGAGGGCGACAAGGTCAACGCGATGGTGATCAACATCGATCGCAAGTCGCGCGGCATCAACCTGTCGATCAAGGCGAAGGATTCGGCTGAACAACAGGAAGCGATCCGCGGCCTGCAGTCGGACTCCAGCGCTGCTGCGACCGGTACGACCAACCTCGGCGCGCTGCTGAAGGCGAAGCTCGACGGCCAGAACCAGTAAGCCTTACGAGGTCTGCTGAAGTATGACCAAATCCGAGTTGGTCGCGCAGCTGGCATCGCGATTTCCGCAACTTGTCCTCAAGGACGCGGATTTCGCGGTGAAAACGATGCTCGATGCGATGTCCGACGCCCTGGCGAAAGGGCATCGCATTGAAATTCGGGGTTTCGGCAGCTTTGGCCTCAATCGTCGCCCGGCGCGCGTCGGACGCAACCCGAAGTCGGGGGAGAAAGTGCAGGTGCCCGAGAAGTTCGTGCCGCACTTCAAGCCTGGCAAGGAATTGCGTGAACGCGTCGACGGCCGCGCCGGTGAACCGCTGAAGGCTGACGATCCGGACGACGAGCGTTGAGCGTCGTTCGGTTTACCCGGAACCTGTCCGGCGAAGGCTGAAAAGAAAAGCGCCCCTTGCGGGCGCTTTTTTCATTTCCGGCAACCTGACGCGCAACGTGGCGCACAGGATCTGCGCAGTCGCGGAAACGCTTCCTTTACAATACGGGTCGATTCGGTGCGACGAAGGGGAGTCGCGCGCCGCGGCAAACCTCAACAAAGAGAGGGCTTCATGAAGTTTATCGTCTGGCTGATCCGGGTATTGGTGTTCGTCCTGCTGCTGGTGCTTGCGCTGGCCAATACACAAACCGCGACGCTGAATTTCGTTGCCGGCTACGCATGGCAAGCGCCGCTGATCCTGATCGGCCTGGCATTCTTCGCCGTGGGGCTGCTGGCCGGCCTGCTGTCCGCGCTGCCTTCGATCTTCCGGCTGCGCATCGAGAACGGGCGTTTGAAGCGCGATCTGCGTGCGGCGCGCGAAACGCCTGCCGTCATCGACCAGCCGCCGATGCCGCCCGTCATTTAACACGGACGCCGCGCGATCATCGCGCGGTTTTCGTCTCTGCTTCGATATTTCGCATGGATCTGGATTTCTGGTGGTTGCTCGCGATTCCGGTCGCGTTCGCGCTCGGGTGGGCGGCGTCACGCTATGACCTGAAGAATCTCCTGTCGGAGAGTGCCAACCTGCCGCGCTCGTATTTTCGCGGCCTGAATTTTCTGTTGAACGAACAACCCGACAAGGCGATCGATGCGTTCATCGAGGTGGCCAAGCTCGATCCCGAAACGGTCGAGTTGCACTTCGCGCTGGGCAACCTGTTTCGCCGTCGCGGCGAGACCGATCGCGCGATCCGCGTGCACCAGAACCTGCTGAGCCGCACCGATCTGCCGGTCAACGAGCGCGACCACGCGCTGTACGAGCTCGGCCAGGATTTCCTGAAAGCCGGCCTGCTCGATCGCGCCGAAGAGGCGTTCCACAAGCTCGCCGACGGCGACTACGCGCTTGGCGCACAGCGGGCGCTGCTGACGATCTACGAGATCGAGAAGGACTGGAACAAGTCGATCGATACCGCGAGGCGCATCGAATCGATGAGCGACAAGCCGCTCGGCACCGAAATTGCGCAGTTCCACTGCGAACTCGCGCAGGACGCGCTGCAGCGCAAGAACGCCGCCGCGGCGGCCGAACAGTTGCGCCTCGCGCTGACGGTGAATCCGCAGAACGTCCGGGCGACGGTCCTGTCCGGCGACGCGGCCGAGGCGGCGGGCGATCACGCGGCCGCAATCGAGCACTGGAAGCGCGTCGAAGCGCAGAATCCGGCGTATCTGCCGCTCGTCGCGGACAAGCTGATGAAGGCGTACGTCGCGCTTGGCAAGAACGTCGAGGGCGCGGAATTGCTGATGGGGTACGTCGATCGATATCCGTCGAACGACCTGCTCGACATCGCCTATCAGCATATCGCCGGATTGTGCGGCCAGGATGCGGCCCACACGCTCGCGCGCACGCAAATGGAAAAGTCGCCGAACCTGTCCGGGATGCTGCATCTGCTCGATGCGCAGATCGCGGCGGCTGACGAACCGCGTCGTAAGGAACTTGAAATGATGCGTGCGCTGATCAAGCAGCGCACGAAAAATCTGCCACGGTATACGTGCCAGAATTGCGGTTTCCGGGCACGGCTCTTCTACTGGCAGTGCCCCGGATGCAGCGGCTGGGAAACCTATGCGCCGCGCCGCGTCGAACCTGCGATGCCGGGCTGATCCCGGCACGCGGAGCCAACGCGCTGCGGTTGCCGCCGGGCTCGTCCCGGCGGCCAAGTTAGTCCATTACCGGGAAGTACCGGAACATCTATGAAAATCACCATCATCGGCACCGGCTATGTCGGTCTCGTCACGGGCGCCTGCCTCGCGGAGATCGGTCACGACGTCTTCTGTCTCGACGTCGATCCGCGCAAGATCGACATCCTGAACAACGGCGGGATGCCGATTCACGAACCGGGGCTGCTGGACATCATCGCGCGCAACCGCACGGCGGGGCGCCTGCGCTTCTCGACCGACATCGAGGCGAGCGTCGCGCATGGCGAGATCCAGTTCATCGCGGTCGGCACGCCGCCCGACGAGGACGGCTCGGCCGACCTGCAATACGTGCTCGAGGCCGCGCGCAACATCGGTCGCCACATGACGAGCTTCAAGGTGATCGTCGACAAGTCGACGGTGCCGGTCGGCACCGCGCAGCGCGTGCGCGGCGTGGTCGACGAAGCGCTTGCGGCACGCGGGCTCGCGGGCAGCGTCGCGCACCGCTTCTCGGTCGTGTCGAACCCGGAGTTCCTGAAGGAAGGCGCCGCGGTCGAGGACTTCATGCGCCCCGACCGGATCATCATCGGCGTCGACGACGACGAAACCGGCACGATCGCGCGCGAGAAGATGAAGAAGCTCTACGCGCCGTTCAACCGCAACCACGAGCGCACGATCTACATGGACGTGCGTTCGGCGGAATTCGCGAAGTATGCGGCGAACGCGATGCTCGCGACGCGCATCTCGTTCATGAACGAAATGTCGAATCTCGCCGACAAGGTCGGCGCCGACATCGAGGCCGTGCGCCGCGGGATCGGCTCCGATCCGCGCATCGGCTATCACTTCCTGTATGCCGGCGTCGGCTACGGCGGCTCGTGCTTTCCGAAGGACGTGCAGGCGCTGATCCGCACCGCGGGCGAGAACGGCCAGCCGCTGCGTATCCTGGAGGCCGTAGAGGCCGCCAACCATGCGCAGAAGGACGTGCTGATCGGCAAGATCGAGCAGCGCTTCGGCGCCGACCTGACGGGCCGCGAATTCGCGGTCTGGGGCCTCGCGTTCAAGCCGAACACCGACGACATGCGCGAAGCGCCGAGCCGTCGCCTGATCGCCGCGCTGCTCGAACGCGGCGCGACCGTGCGCGCCTACGATCCGGTCGCAGTCGACGAAGCGCGCCGCGTGTTCGCGCTGGATTTCGGCGACGATGCGGACGCACTGGCGCGGCTGCATCTCGTCGATACGCAGGACGTCGCGGTCACCGGTGCGGATGCACTCGTGATCGTGACCGAATGGAAGGAATTCCGCAGCCCAGATTTCACGCGCCTGAAGGCGGAGCTGAAGGCACCGGTGATCTTCGACGGGCGCAACCTGTACGAGCCGGATGCGATGGCCGAGCTGGGCATCGACTACTACGCGATCGGCCGGCCGTATGTCGATCCCCAGTTGTCCTCCCGTGGCTGAACCTACGATGAATACTCTTCGCGAAGTCGTTCCGGTGCCGCGCGAGCAACTCGCGCGCTCGCGTGTGCTCGTCGTCGGCGACGTGATGCTCGACCGTTACTGGTTCGGCAACGTCGACCGCATTTCGCCTGAGGCGCCGGTGCCGGTCGTGCACGTGCAGCGTCAGGAGGAGCGGCTCGGCGGTGCGGCCAACGTCGCGCGCAATGCCGTGACGCTCGGCGGCCAGGCCGGGCTGCTGTGCGTCGTCGGTTGCGACGAACCCGGCGAGCGGATCGTCGAGTTGCTCGGCAGCAGCGGCGTGACGCCGCATCTCGAGCGCGATCCGGCGCTGCCGACCACGATCAAGCTGCGCGTGCTCGCGCGCCAGCAGCAACTGCTGCGCGTCGACTTCGAGGCGATGCCGACGCACGAGGTATTGCTTGCGGGGCTCGCGCGCTTCGATGTGCTGCTGCCGCAGCACGACGTCGTGCTCATGTCGGATTACGCCAAAGGCGGCCTCACGCACGTCACGACGATGATCGAGAAGGCGCGTGCGGCGGGCAAGGCGGTGCTGGTCGACCCGAAGGGTGACGACTGGGCACGCTATCGCGGCGCATCGCTGATCACGCCGAATCGCGCGGAACTGCGCGAGGTGGTCGGGCAGTGGAAATCGGAAGACGACCTGCGCGCGCGCGTCGCGAATCTGCGTGCGGAGCTCGACATCGACGCACTGTTGCTCACCCGTTCGGAAGAGGGCATGACGCTCTTTTCCGCAGGCGGCGAACTGCATGCGCCGGCGCTCGCGCGCGAAGTGTTCGACGTGTCGGGCGCGGGCGACACCGTGATCGCGACGGTCGCGACGATGCTCGGCGCCGGGGTGCCGCTCGTCGACGCGGTGGTGCTCGCGAATCGCGCGGCAGGCATCGTGGTCGGCAAGCTCGGCACGGCCACGGTGGATTACGACGAACTGTTTCACTGAGCGCATTCGGCGGCGCGACGAGCGCGTCGCCCGAGTGGGCTCGCACTTTTCAGGCAGGACGATCATGACCCTCATCGTCACCGGCGCAGCCGGTTTTATCGGCGCGAACATCGTCAAGGCGCTCAACGAGCGCGGCGAGACGCGCATCATCGCGGTCGACAACCTGACCCGCGCAGACAAGTTTCGCAATCTCGTCGATTGCGAGATCGACGACTATCTCGACAAGACCGAATTCGTCGAGCGCTTTGCGCGCGGCGATTTCGGCAAGGTACGCGCGGTATTTCATGAAGGCGCCTGTTCGGACACGATGGAAACCGACGGCCGCTACATGATGGACAACAACTTCCGCTACAGCCGCGCGGTGCTCGATACCTGCCTCATGCAGGGCACGCAGTTCCTGTATGCATCGTCGGCCGCGATCTACGGCGGCTCGACGCGTTTCGTCGAGGAGCGCGACGTCGAGGCGCCGCTGAACGTGTACGGCTATTCGAAGTTCCTGTTCGACCAGGTGATCCGTCGCGTGCTGCCGAGCGCGAAGAGCCAGATCGCGGGCTTCCGCTATTTCAACGTGTACGGCCCGCGCGAGACGCACAAGGGCCGCATGGCGTCGGTCGCGTTTCACAACTTCAACCAGTTCCGCGCGGAAGGCAAGGTGAAGCTGTTCGGCGAATACAACGGTTATGCGCCGGGCGAGCAGACGCGCGATTTCGTGTCGGTCGAGGACGTGACCAAGGTGAATCTGTTCTTCTTCGACCATCCGGAGAAGTCGGGCATCTTCAATCTCGGCACGGGCCGGGCGCAGCCGTTCAACGATATCGCTTCGACGGTCGTGAACACGTTGCGCGCGCTCGACAACCAGCCGCCGCTGACGCTCGCGCAGCAGGTCGAGCAAGGGTTGATCGAGTACGTGCCGTTCCCCGATGCGCTGCGCGGCAAGTACCAGTGCTTCACACAGGCCGACCAGACGAAACTGCGCGCGGCTGGCTACGACGCACCGTTCCTGACCGTGCAGGAAGGCGTCGATCGTTACGTGCGTTGGCTATCCGGCCAGGTTTAAACCGGCGCGTTGCATCGATAGACTGGGTCTCACGGTCGGCAGCCGCCGGCCGTTTTCTTCGGAGATCCAGCACATGTTCAGGGAATGGTTTGCCGCAGCGGTCATGCTCGGCGCAGTAGCGTCGGCCTGGGCGGCCGTCGACGTCAACACCGCGAACGAGGATGCGCTCGTCGGCATCAAGGGCATCGGCCCGGCACGCGCGAAGGCGATTCTCGACGAGCGCGGCGCACGCGGTCCGTTCAGGAATGCGGACGATCTCGCCAAGCGTGTGAAGGGCATGGGCGGGCACACCGTCGAGCGGCTTCAGCAGGAAGGCTTGACGATCGGTGCGGCGGCCGGCGCCGGTACGACGCCCGCCGCCGCGGGCAAGCCGGCGGCAGCGAAGCCTGCTGTCGCACCGGCCCGCACCGCGCAGAAATAACGCGTCACGCAACCGACAAAGCGCTCCTTCAGTCGCCGTCGTTGCGACGGCTTCCCGCGGCATGCCGCGGGTTTTTTGCGTGGGGCGGCGTGCGGGGCGATCACGAACCGCGGCACGCGTATTCCATCGGCGCAATGGGGTTGCCGGCGCGCGTGCCGGTGCTGGTTTACAATCGATCGATTGATCGGCCTCGTACTCACGGTATACCCATGGCTTACAAAACTATCGAAGACACGATCGGCAATACGCCGCTCGTGCAACTGGTCCGCCTGCCGGACGACGAGATTCGCGCTCGCAACAACGTGGTGCTCGCGAAGCTCGAGGGCAACAATCCGGCCGGTTCCGTGAAGGATCGCCCGGCGCTGTCGATGATCAGCAAGGCCGAGGCGCGCGGGCGCATCAAGCCGGGCGATACGCTGATCGAGGCGACGAGCGGCAACACAGGCATCGCGCTCGCGATGGCCGCAGCAATCCGCGGCTACAAGATGGTGCTGATCATGCCGGAGGATCTGTCGGTCGAGCGCCGCCAGAGCATGGCGGCTTATGGTGCTGAAATCATCCTGACGCCGGTGAAGGGCGGGATGGAACTGGCGCGCGACCTCGCGGAGCAGATGCAGCGCGAAGGCAAGGGCGTGATCCTCGACCAGTTCGGCAACCCCGACAATCCGATCGCGCACTACGAAGCAACGGGGCCGGAGATCTGGCGCGATACCGAAGGGCGCGTCACGCACTTCGTGTCCGCCATGGGCACGACGGGCACGATCATGGGCACATCGCGCTACCTGAAGGAGCAGAATGCGGCGATCGAGATCGTCGGTGCGCAGCCGGAAGACGGCTCGCGTATTCCGGGCATTCGCAAGTGGCCGGAAGCCTACATGCCGACCATCTTCGATCGCAGCCGCGTCGATCGCGTCGAAAACGTGAGCCAGGCCGCGGCGGAAACGATGGCGCGCCGGCTCGCGGCGGTCGAAGGCATCTTCGCGGGGATTTCATCGGGCGGCGCATGCGAAGTCGCGATGCGCATCGCGCGTCAGGTCGAGAATGCGACGATCGTGTTCATCGTCTGCGATCGCGGCGACCGTTACCTGTCCACGGGCGTGTTTCCGGCTTGAGCGAGAGAGAGGCGCGATTCGCGCCGCGATAAAAAAAGCGCCGCTCGTGCGGCGCTTTTTCTTTGGCTGGCCGGCGCTTATTGCGACTGAGCCTCGCCAGCGGCGGGCTGCAGCGCGCCGCTCGCTTCCATCTGCGCTTTCACGGCCTCGCCGAGCTGGTACACGGTGAGCGCGTAGAAGAAGCTGCGGTTGTAGCGCGTCAGCACATAGAAGTTCTTCAGGCCGAGCATGTATTCGGTCGCGCGCCCCGGCGTCGGCAGGTCGACCACGGTCACCGGCGTGCCGGCTTCGGTCGTGATGTTGACCGTCGGCTCGTTCAGCGTCATGCCCGCGCGCAGCAGTTGCGACAGCGCCCAGTGCGGTTCGGGCTGGCCGTCGGCGGCGGCCTGTGCGATGCCCAGGCTGCCCGTGTCGGGCGTGATCTGCCAGACCACCGGGCGGTCGGTTTCCCAGCCGTGCTGCTTCAGGTAGTTCGCGACACTGCCGATCGCATCGACAGGACTGCTGCGCAGATCGACATGGCCCGTGCCGTCGAAGTCGACCGCATATTCGCGGATGCTGCTCGGCAGGAACTGCGGAATCCCGATCGCGCCGGTGTACGAGCCGAGCACGGTGGTCGGGTCGAGCTGGTTGTCGCGGGTCCAGACCAGGAAGTCTTCGAGGTTCTTGCGGAAGGTTGCCTGGCGGCTGTCGCGATTCGGCGTGTCCGGGTAGTCGAACGTGAGCGTCGTCAGCGCGTCGAGCACGCGGAAATTGCCCATGTAGCGGCCGTAGATGGTCTCGACGCCGATGATGCCGACGATCACCTCGGGCGGCACGCCGAACTGCTCGGATGCGCGCTGCAGCGTCGCCTGGTTCGCCTTCCAGAACTTCACGCCCGCGTTGATGCGGATCGGCTCGATGAAGCGCGAGCGATACACGCGCCAGTTCTTGACCGTCGGCGACGGGGCCGGCCTCACGAGCTTGACGGCCGTCGCCGAGTAGCTGACGCGCGAGAACAGCGCATGCAGGCTCGCCGAATCGAAGCCGTTGCGACTCACCATCTCGTCGATGAACGCGTCGACCTTCGCGTTGCTCGCGTAACGCTGTGGAACGATTTCCTCTTCGAAGGTCTGACCTTGCGGTGTCGGCTGCTGCGGCTGGGCCTGGGCGACGAGCGTGCCGGCGGACTTCGCAGGCTGCGTCTGCGCCATGGCAGGCGCGGTGCCGAGAGCCGCGGCGATGGCAGCGACGACGAGCGGAGCGCGAACACGGAACAGCGCGGAGAGAAGGGCGGCAGGCTTGCTGGAATTCATGTCGAAGCGGGCGGACAGGGCGATGGTGTTCGGCGCAGTATACCCGACGCATCCGGCGCGCCGGGACGAAGCTGGCCCCCGTTGTGGTAAGTTAGCGGCGAATTCGCGGCAGACGATGGACATCATTGAGGGAGACCTGCGGCGCATCGTGCGCCGCGGATGACAGCTTATGGCAACCGCTTTCTACACGCACCCCGACTGCATGCTGCACGAGATGGGGGAATGGCATCCGGAATGTCCGGCCCGCCTGTCGGCGATCCAGGATCAACTGATTGCGAGCCGCATCGACGACCTGATCGTGCACGAAACCGCGCCATTCGCGAGCGAGGTCGCGCTGGGCCGCGTGCATACGCAGGCGCACATCGACTACATCCGCAGCATGACGCCGGTCGACGGTTACGTCGAGATCGATCCCGATACGCTGATGAATCGCGACACGTGGCGCGCGGCACTGCGCGCGGCCGGCGCGGCGATCGCGGCGACCGACGCGGTGATCGAAGGCCGCTATGCGAATGCGTTCTGCGGCGTCCGTCCGCCCGGTCACCATGCGGAGCCGGCGCGCGCGATGGGCTTCTGCTTCTTCAACAACGTCGCGATCGCCGCGCGGCATGCGCTCGACGTACACGGCATCGAGCGTGTCGCGATCATCGATTTCGACGTGCATCACGGCAACGGCACCGAGGCGGCGTTCGCGAACGACGAGCGCGTGCTGATGTGCAGCTTCTTCCAGCATCCGCTGTATCCGTTCTCGGGCGTCGATCATCAGGCGCCGAACATGGTCAACCTGCCGATGCCAGCCCGCAGCAACGGGATGGCGATCCGCGAAGCGGTCGACATGTTCTGGCTGCCGCGTCTCGACGCGTTCAAGCCGCAGATGCTGTTCGTGTCGGCCGGCTTCGATGCGCATCGCGAGGACGACATCGGCAATCTCGGCCTCGTCGAAGCCGACTTCGAATGGCTGACCGCGCAGATCGTCGACGTGGCGCGCCGGCATGCGCAGGGCCGCATCGTCAGTTGCCTCGAAGGCGGCTACAACCTGTCCGCGCTCGGGCGCAGCGTAGTCGCGCACCTGCGCGTGCTGGCCGGGATCTGATTTCCGCTTGACCGGCGGGCCGGCGTGTTCAGTGCGCCGGCACGCGCGCATGAATCCACGCGATCAGCGCGTCGATCACGCGATCGCGTTCGAGATCGTTCATCGTTTCGTGGAAACCGCCTTCGTACAGCGTCAGCGTACGGTCGGGCGAGCCGACGCGCGCGCCGAACGCGCGACTGCCGTCGGGTTCGGTCAGCTTGTCCTCGGTGCCGTGATAGACGAGCACCGGTACCCGCAGCGCGCCGCGGCCATTCTCGATGCGCGCCATCGCGTCGAGAATCTCCGCGCCGGTGCGGGCGGGCACCGCGCCGTGATGCACGAGCGGATCGGCGCGATTGGCGGCGACGACGGCCGGATCGCGCGACAGCAGCGCCGCATCGATCCTGATCGCGGGGAACGTGGGCCACACCCGGCTGATGACGCGGCTGACCGCAAGCATCCAGCGCGGCACGTCGCGCCCCGGCGCGAGCGCCGGACTCGACAGCACGAGGCCTGTCAGCCCATGGCCACGGGCCGGTGCGCGTTCGATCGCATAGAGCGCCGCGACCGCGCCACCCATGCTGTGTCCCATCAGGAACAGCGGCGCATCGCCACGCGCGGCTTCGGCGACCAGCGCATCCGCATCGTTCAGGTAGCCGTCGAAGCGCTCGACCCACACGCGTTTGCCGGGCGATTGGCCATGCCCGCGCAGATCGATCGCCAGCACGTCGATGCCGGCTGCATTCAGCCGGCCGGCGAGCGCGGCATAGCGGCCCGCGTGTTCGGCGAGGCCATGCACCAGCGCGATCGTCGCGCGCGGCGGCGCGGTGCCGTCGCCGGCCGGCCAGCGGTACGACGCCAATTCGAGCCCGTCCGCGGTACGCAGCCGGCCCATGCGCGGCGCGGGTGCCGATCCGGTGGCGGCGGGTGCGGCGGCCGGCGTGGTGGTGATACTCATCTGGCGTGTCCCCTGTTCGTTGGTCGGTGTTCCGGATCATAGACGCGGCCTTCCCGCGCGAGCCCAGCGGCGCCCCTCTAATTTCGTCCGGTTATGAAAAGATCGAAATCGATTATTAAGGGGAATGAGGGGTTTGCGGTAAAATCGCCGGTTATTCCAGATGCATCGGCGGCCGACTGGCGGGCCAACTCGCCGGCCGGCCGCCGTTTTGTTTACATGATCGAATTACGCAATCTCTCGCAGCGTTTCCCCGGCCCGGGCGGCTGGGTCGATGCGCTGCGCAACGTCAACCTGACGATCCCGCAAGGCGAGGTGTTCGGCATCATCGGCCGAAGCGGCGCCGGCAAGAGCACGCTCGTGCGCACCATCAACCTGCTCACGCGGCCGAACGAAGGCAATGTCGTCGTCGGCGGGCGCGACCTGATGCTGCTGTCGGCCGGTGCGCTGCGCGAGGCACGCCGCGAGATCGGCATGATCTTCCAGCACTTCAACCTGCTGTCGTCGCGCACGGTGTTCGACAACGTCGCGCTGCCGCTCGAACTGGCCGGTGCGAGCCGTGCCGACATCGAAGCCGCCGTGCTGCCGCTGCTCGATCTGGTCGGGCTGTCCGCGCAGAAGGATCGCTATCCATCGCAGATCAGCGGCGGCCAGAAGCAGCGCGTCGGCATCGCTCGCGCGCTGGCGAGCCAGCCGAAGGTACTGCTGTCGGATGAAGCGACGTCCGCGCTCGATCCCGAAACCACGCGTTCGATCCTCGACCTGCTGAAGCGCATCAACCGCGAGCTCGGCCTGACGATCGTGCTGATCACGCACCAGATGGAAGTGATCAAGCAGGTCTGCGATCGCGTCGCGGTGCTCGATGCGGGACGCGTGGTCGAGGAAGGTCGCGTGATCGACGTGTTCCTGCAGCCGCATCACGAAGTGACGCGCGCGCTGATCGGCGACGTGATCGCGCAGGAGCTGCCGCCCGCGCTGAAGGCGCGCGTGGCCGAGCGGCTGAAGACGGGCAGCGGCCATCTGCTGCGGCTCGCCTTCACGGGCTCGGGGGTCGACCAGCCGATCCTGTCGGAGACGATCCGCCGGTACGAACTCGATTTCAACATCCTGCATGGCCAGATCGACGAGATCCAGGGGCAGGCATTCGGTTCGCTCGCGGTGCTCGCGGGCGGCGAGCCGGGCAAGGTCGGGCAGGCGCTCGCGTTCCTGCGCGAGCAAGGCGTGGTGGTAGAGGAGCTTTCGTATGTTGAGTGAGATGTTCGATATGTTCGTGCAGTCCTTCTGGGAGACGCTGATCATGGTCGGCATCTCCGGAGCGGTCGGCGCGCTCGTCGGCCTGCCGCTCGGCGTGCTGCTCTACCTGACCGATCGCCAGGGCGTGCTGCAGAACCTCGCGGTGAATCGCGTGCTTGGCGGCATCGTGAACGCCGTCCGCTCGACGCCGTTCATCATCCTGCTGGTCGCGGTGATTCCGTTCACGCGGCTCGTCACCGGCTCGTCGATCGGCACGGCCGCGGCGGTCGTGCCGCTGACGCTCGCGGCCGCGCCGTTCATCGCGCGTCTCGTCGAAACGGCGCTGCGCGAAGTCGACCGCGGGCTGATCGAGGCCGCGCAATCGATGGGCGCGACCACGTCGCAGATCGTATTCAAGGTGCTGTTGCCCGAATCGCTGCCGGGCGTCGTCGCGGGCCTGACGATCACGTTCGTGTCGCTGGTCGGCTATTCGGCGATGGCGGGTGCGATCGGCGGCGGCGGCCTCGGCGATCTCGGCATCCGCTACGGTTACCAGCGCTATTTGCCGGAAGTGATGTGGACGGTCGTCGCGATCCTGATCGTGTTCGTGCAGATCGTGCAATCGTTCGGCGACTGGCTGGTGCGCCGGCTGAGCCACAAATAAGACAGACCGATCCGATAGGGGAGACACGATGCAACGACGCTTCATGCTGAAATTTGCCGCGGCGCTGGGCGCGGCCGCACTGTTCGCGGGCGCGCACGCCCGGGCCGAAACCATCAAGGTGGGCGTGACGGGCGGCCCGCACGCGCAGATCATGGAAGTGGTGAAGCAGGTCGCGGCGAAGGGCGGCCTGGAGATCCGCATCGTCGAATTCTCCGACTACGTGCAGCCGAACGCCGCGCTCGCGTCGGGCGACCTCGACGCGAACAGCTACCAGCACGATCCGTATCTGCAGGCGCAGGTGAAGGATCGCGGCTACAAGCTGATCAAGGTCGCGGATACCGTCACGTTCCCGATGGGCATCTATTCGAAGCGCGTGAAGTCGCTGGCCGAGCTGAAGCCGGGCGCGCGCGTCGCGGTTCCGAACGATCCGACCAACGGCGGTCGCGCGCTGCTGTTGCTGCAGAAGCAGGGGCTGCTGAAGCTGCGCGCGGATGCGGGGCTGAAGGCGACGCCGCTCGATATCGTCGACAATCCGCGCAAGCTGAAGATCGTCGAGCTCGACGCGGCGCAGATCCCGCGCTCGCTCGGCGACGTCGACGCGGCCGCGATCAACACCAACTACGCGATGGAAGCGGGGTTGAAGCCGAAACAGGACGCGATCGCGATCGAGGGCCCGAACGGCCCGTACGCGAACATCCTCGCGATTCGCGAGGCGGACCGGAACAAGCCGTGGGTCGCGAAGCTGATTGCGGCGTATCACTCGGCCGACGTGAAGCAGTTCATCGAAGGCAAGTTCGGCGGCGCGGTCATCGCCGCCTGGTAACGGGCGAAGCACGGGATGCCCGGCGGGATTAGAGTCGATGATCGAAAACCCGGGCTTTGCGTCCGGGTTTTTTCTCTTTTAAAATAGAACGACCGTTCGCTATCATTGGCGCGTCGCCAAGAAGCGGTATCCTCGACAACCATCATGGTTGGGTCCGCCTGGCCGCGCAGTCATGAGGCCTCGCTATAAAATGGCCTCTGGTCGTATTCGTAACTTTGGAGCGTGTGCATGAAAATCCTGGTGCCAGTGAAAAGAGTGGTCGATTACAACGTGAAGGTCCGCGTGAAGTCGGACAACACGGGCGTCGACATCGCGAACGTGAAGATGTCGATGAACCCGTTCGACGAAATCGCCGTTGAAGAAGCCGTGCGCCTGAAGGAAGCGGGTGTCGCGACCGAAGTGATCGCGGTGTCGGTGGGCGTCACGCAAGCGCAGGAAACGCTGCGCACGGCGCTGGCGATCGGCGCGGATCGCGCGATCCTCGTCGAGTCGAACGACAGCGTCGAGCCGCTGGCCGTCGCGAAGATCCTGAAGGTGCTGGTCGACAAGGAACAGCCGCAGCTCGTGATCCTCGGCAAGCAGGCGATCGACGACGATTCGAACCAGACGGGCCAGATGCTGGCCGCGCTGGCAGGCCTGCCGCAAGCGACGTTCGCGTCGAAGGTGACGGTGGCCGACGGCAAGGCGACGGTGGCGCGCGAAGTCGACGGCGGCGCGGAAACGCTGTCGCTGACGCTGCCGGCGGTCGTCACGACCGACCTGCGCCTGAACGAGCCGCGCTACGTGACGCTGCCGAACATCATGAAGGCGAAGAAGAAGCCGCTGGAAACCGTGAAGCCGGAAGACCTCGGTGTGGACGTCGCGCCGCGTCTGAAGACGCTGAAGGTGGTCGAGCCGCCGAAGCGCGCAGCCGGCGTGAAGGTGCCGGACGTGAAGACGCTGGTCGAGAAGCTGAAGACCGAAGCCAAGGTGCTGTAAGAGGGAGCGGAAAGAAATGACGATTCTGGTGATTGCAGAACACGACAACGCGTCGATCAAGGCCGCGACGCTGAACACGGTGGCGGCGGCAGCGAAGATCGGTGGTGACATCCACGTGCTGGTCGCGGGCCACAACGCGCAAGCGGCGGCAGACGCTGCAGCGAAGATCGCAGGCGTGTCGAAGGTGCTGCTGGCCGACGCGCCGCAACTGGCCGAAGGCCTGGCGGAAAACGTCGAAGCGACCGCGCTGAACATCGCGAAGGACTACTCGCACATCCTCGCGCCGGCGACGGCCTACGGCAAGAACATCGCGCCGCGTATCGCGGCGAAGCTGGACGTCGCGCAGATCTCGGACATCACGGCAGTCGATTCGGCCGACACGTTCGAGCGCCCGATCTACGCGGGTAACGCGATCGCGACGGTGCAGTCGAGCGACCCGATCAAGGTCATCACGGTGCGTGCAACGGGCTTCGATCCGGTGGCGGCGGAAGGCGGCAGCGCGGCGGTCGACAAGATCGAAGCGGCGGCCGACGCCGGCAAGTCGCAGTTCGTGAGCCGCGAAGTGACGAAGCTGGACCGTCCGGAACTGACGTCGGCGAGCATCATCGTGTCGGGCGGCCGCGGCCTGGGCAGCGGCGAGAACTACACGAAGGTGCTGGAGCCGCTGGCCGACAAGCTGTCGGCAGCGCTCGGCGCATCGCGCGCGGCAGTCGACGCCGGCTACGTGCCGAACGACTACCAGGTCGGCCAGACCGGCAAGATCGTCGCGCCGCAGCTGTACATCGCGGTCGGCATTTCGGGTGCGATCCAGCACCTGGCCGGCATGAAGGATTCGAAGGTGATCGTCGCGATCAACAAGGATCCCGAAGCACCGATCTTCAGCGTGGCCGATTACGGCCTCGTCGGCGATCTGTTCGCGCTCGTGCCGGAACTCGTGACCGAGCTCGGCTGACGCGGTGTGATGCTTCAGCGGTAAGCACACGAGAAGAGGGGCGCGACGAGCGCCCCTTTTTGTTGTGTCATCGCGGAAGAGGCGCGAGCGGCGTGCGCCTGGACGATCCGCGATCGTCTCGTGCCGAGCGGCGCTCGCACGCTCGCAGTCGCCCAAAAGAGAAAGGCGCCCTCGGGCGCCTTTCTCGCTGATGCAACGGGCCCGCATCGCCGCGGGCCGTTCCGACTTACGCGTATGCCGGGCGCGTCTGGCCGGGCACGTCCTTCAGGTAACGATGCACCGACAGGTCGTCGGCCTGGATCGCGGGCATCTTGCCCGAGATCAGGTCCGCGAGCAGTTGGCCCGAGCCGCACGACATCGTCCAGCCGAGCGTGCCGTGGCCGGTGTTCAGGAACAGGTTCGACACCGGCGTGCGGCCGACGATCGGCGTGCCGTCCGGTGTCATCGGGCGCAGGCCCGTCCAGAACGTCGCCTTCGACGTGTCGCCGCCGCCCGGGAACAGGTCGTTCACGCACATCTCCAGCGTTTCGCGGCGTGCCGCGCGCAGCTTCTTGTCGAAGCCGACGATTTCCGCCATGCCGCCGACGCGGATGCGCTGGTCGAAGCGCGTGATCGCGATCTTGTAGGTCTCGTCGAGCACGGTCGACACGGGCGCGGCGGCTTCGTTGACGATCGGCGCGGTGATCGAATAACCCTTGAGCGGATAGACCGGAACCTTCATCAGGTTCGAGATGAAGCTCGTCGAGTACGAGCCGAGCGCGACGACGTACGCGTCCGCGCGTACCGTCTCGCTACCGCACTGCACGCCGGCGATCTTGCCGCCCGCGATCGCGAGCGCATCGATCGGCGTGTTGTAGCGGAACTTGACGCCAAGCGATTCGGCGAGCGCGGCGAGGCGCGTCGTGAACAGCTGGCAATCGCCCGTTTCGTCGCCCGGCAGGCGCAGGCCGCCCGTCAGCTTGTGCGAGACGGCGGCGAGCGCCGGTTCGGCCTTTTTCAGTTCGGCCGGCGACAGCAGTTCGAACGGCACGTTCGCTTCCTGCAGCACGGCGATGTCCTTCGCCGCGCCGTCGAGCTGCTGCTGCGTGCGGAACAGTTGCAGCGTGCCGCCCGTGCGGCCTTCGTACTGGATACCGGTATCGGCACGCAGCGCCTGCAGGCAGTCGCGGCTGTATTCGGCGAGACGGACCATGCGGCCCTTGTTGACTGCATAGCGCTCGGCCGTGCAGTTGCGCAGCATCTGATACATCCATTGGAGCTGGAAGCGCGTGCCGTCGAGGCGGATCGCGAGCGGCGCGTGCTTTTCGAACATCCACTTGACCGCCTTCAGCGGCACGCCGGGCGCGGCCCACGGCGCGGCATAGCCGGGCGAGATCTGGCCTGCGTTCGCGAAGCTCGTCTCCAGCGCCGGGCCGGCTTCCCGGTCGATCACCGTGACTTCATGGCCGGCGCGCGCGAGGTAATACGCGCTTGCCACGCCCACCACACCGCTGCCCAGAATGACGACTCGCATAGCTGCTCCAGATGGAAGGGACCAGGTTGAGGCCGGGCGCACCCTGCGGCTCCGTGTAACCTCTAGCTGATCTAGTTTTTTGAGCTATGGTATTGTCGAATGTGCAGTTTTTGTTATCGTATTTTTTCGGTTTTCAGCATAAACAAATGAGAACGCAACGTCAGCCCGTACGCTCGCTCGACAAGCTCGACCGACGCATCCTGAAACTGCTCCAGGACGACGGCCGGATGGCGATGAAAGACCTTGCGGAACAGGTCGGCCTGACCGTCACGCCGTGTATCGAGCGTGTGCGGCGCATGGAGCGCGACGGCGTGATCACCGGTTATCACGCGCGGGTCGACCCGGGCCAGCTGGGCGCCGCGCTGCTGGTGTTCGTCGAGATCACGCTCGGCCACAAGGGCGGCAACATGTTCGAGCAATTCCGCCGGGAAGTGATGAAGATCGATGAGGTGCTCGAATGCCATCTCGTCTCCGGCGATTTCGACTATCTGATCAAGGCGCGGATCGGCGAGATGGCCGACTACCGCAAGCTGCTCGGCGACATCCTGCTGCAGTTGCCCGGCGCCGTGCAGTCGAAGAGCTACGTCGTGATGGAAGAAATCAAGGAAACGCTGACGATCGCCGTCGGCGAATGACGTGCCGGCGGCCCGTTGTCGGGCCCTTTATCCCGCCCTTGGCATGCTGCGCCCAATACTGTATAAATGTACAGTATTGGGCGCAGGCGAATGGGTGGGCACATGGACGATCGGTCCGACAACGAATTTCCGATAGCGCCGCCCGTGCCCCGCAAGGGGCGCGGTGCGGTCGACAACCTGCAGGGGCGGTATGAACTCGCGCAGCGCGAAGCGGTGGACGACGGCTGGACGCACGAGTCCGACGATGCCGATTTCCCCGCGCCGCTGCGCACGCAGGTATTCGAGGAGCGGGCGAAGAGCATCCTGACGCACAACCAGTCGCCCGATATTCCGTTCAGCGTGTCGCTCAATCCGTATCGCGGTTGCGAGCACGGTTGTATCTACTGTTTCGCGCGGCCGACGCACAGCTATCTCGGGCTGTCGCCGGGGCTCGATTTCGAAAGCCGCATCTACGCGAAGGTGAACGCGGCCGAGCTGCTCGAACGCGAGATTTCCCGCAAGCGCTACGTGCCGGAGCCGATCGCGCTCGGCGTCAACACCGACGCATACCAGCCGGTCGAGCGCGACCTGCGCATCACGCGCAGCGTGGTCCAGGTGATGCACGATCGCGGGCTGCCGTTCGCGGCGATCACGAAATCGTCGCTGATCGAGCGCGATCTCGACCTGCTCGCGCCGATGGCCGAACGCGGGCAGGTGATGGCGGCGGTCACGATCACGACGCTCGATGCCGAACTCGCGCGCATGCTCGAGCCGCGCGCGGCCACGCCGGCGCGGCGGTTGCGCACGATCCGCGCGCTGCGCGAGGCGGGCGTGCCGGTCGGCGTGAGCATCGCGCCGGTGATTCCGTTCGTGACCGAGCCGGACATGGAGCGCGTGCTGGAGGCGTGCGCGGAAGCCGGTGCGACGCATGCGAGCTACATCATCCTGAGGTTGCCGTGGGAGGTCGCGCCGCTGTTCAAGAGCTGGCTTGCCGCGCATTTTCCCGATCGTGCGGAGCGCGTGATGAACCGCGTGCGCGACATGCGCGGCGGCAAGGATTACGACTCGGATTTCTCGAAACGGATGAAGGGCGAGGGGATCTGGGCCGACCTGTTGCGGCAGCGCTTCCGTCAGGCGGTCAAGCGGCTCGGGTTGAACGAGCGCACGAACGGCATTCTCGATCTGTCGCGGTTCAGCGGGGCGCCGGCCGCTGCGGTGCCGGCGCCGCGTGTTGCGGTTCGCTCAGCCGGCGCGAAGCCGCGCGACGACATGCAGTTGAGCCTGTTCTGATGGACGAGCGATACGGTTGCCGGTGTGCCGTATCGACCGTATCGGTGGTGCTTACTGCGAAATCTGCTTGGCTGCTTCGACCTGCGATTCGAAGTAAGTCTGGAACGACAGCGCGAGCGCGGTCATCAACAGGAACGCGCCGATCAGCAGCGAGAAGATCACGACGAAGATCACGGTCCAGCCCGACTTGCTGTGCTTGCCGGTGTCCGCGTTGAATTGCGCATCCCATTTTTCGTCGGGACGCAGCCCGTAGACGAGTGCGGCGAGGAACGCCGCCAGCAGCGAGATTGCGCCGGGGACCGCGAGCCACCAGCCGAGGCCGGCGCTGCGCTGGGTAGCCGCGAGCAGGAGGAAGCCCGGGATGCCGACGATCGTCGCGAGCAGGTGGGCCCAGCCGTACACGTCGCGAAAGCCGTACAGATAGAAGCGGTGCGCGCCGAGCGATCCGAGCAGGAACGCGAGGGCGGCGGTGAGCGTCTTGGAGCGGAAGCGGCGGGGCGATGCGGTGCTGCTGGACATGGATGGCGGCGTCTTGTCGTTGGCATGGGCGGGGCCGGCAGGCCGGCGCGGGCGCGCGGCCCGGCACGCATTCTACGATGCCCGGTCGGGCCCGGTCACCCCTCGCCTGCGTCAAGGTGCCGCATAGGTCACGCGATAGATCGCGCCTGCGTAATCGTCGCTGACGAGCAGCGAGCCGTCCGGCAGCGGCAGTACATCGGCCGGGCGTCCCCATACCGTGCCGTCGGGTCGCAGCCAGCCGGTAATGAACGGCGTCTGGCGTGCATGGCTGCCGTCCGCCGAGACGAACACGCGCATCACGCGGTAGCCGACCTTCGTGCTGCGGTTCCACGAGCCGTGTTCGGCAATGAAGACATTATTGCGATACGACGCCGGAAACATCGGCCCGGTATAGAAGCGCATCCCGAGCGCCGCGACGTGCGCGCCGAGTTTCAGGACGGGCGGCACGTAACGGCGGCAAACCTCGGCGCTGCCGAATTCGGGGTCGGGTGTATCGCCGCCGTGGCAGTAGGGAAAGCCGAAGTCGAGGCCGGCGCGGGGCGCGCGGTTCAGCTTGTCGTCGGGTACGTCGTCGCCCATCATGTCGCGCCCGTTGTCGGTGAACCACAGCTCGCCCGAATCGGGGTGCCATGCAAAGCCGACCGTATTGCGTATGCCGCGGGCGACCACTTCGCGTCCGCTGCCGTCGGCGTTCATTCGCGCGATGATCGCGTAGCGGTTGCGATCGGCGAGGCAGGCGTTGCACGGTGCGCCGGTCGGCACGTACAGCTTGCCGTCGGGGCCGAACGCGATGAATTTCCAGCCGTGATGGTGGTCGGTCGGCAGCGCGTCGGTCACCACGACAGGGGCGGGCGGTCTGGCGAGCCGGTCGTCGATATGGTCGATGCGCACGATGCGCGACACGGCGGATATATAGAGAGCGCCGTCGCGGTAGGCGACGCCGACGGGCATGTCGAGCCCGGACGCGACGACGTAGCGCGCGCTGATCCGGCCCTCGTGCATGACGAACGCGTGGACGCGGCCGTCTCGTGTGCCGACATACAGGATGCCGCGCGGCGACCACGCCATTTCGCGCGCGGCCGGTACGGCGTCGGTCAGCACGTCCACGTGGAAGCCGGGCGGCACGACGAGTTCGTTCACCGGCAGCGGCGCGGTAAACGCCGGCGCGGACACGGAGCTAGCAAGGCCGGCAAGCAGCGTCGCGAATGGGCGCCGTGCGCGGCGCACGAGGGCGGCGCGAAGGGGCAACATGACGGTCGGGAGCGTCCTGGACACGACGATTGTAGGCCCGGCGGACGGGCCGTCCGCGGATTTTTACGCGTAAGTGTTTGTTGTACCTCTGGTTTCCGGCTATAATCGCGTGTTTCAGTAGTTTCGAACCCGGTTTTCCCGAAGGACATCATATGGTTATCATCCGTCTGGCTCGTGGCGGCTCGAAGAAGCGCCCGTTCTACAACATCGTTGCTACCGATTCGCGCAACCGTCGTGACGGCCGCTTCATCGAGCGCGTCGGCTTCTACAACCCGGTCGCCACGAAGGGCGAATCGCTGCGTATCGCTCAGGATCGCCTGACGTACTGGCAAGGCGTTGGCGCGCAACTGTCGCCGACCGTCCAGCGTCTCGTGAAGGAAGCGCAAAAGGCGCAACCGGCTGCCTAACATGGCACGGTGTGCCGGTCGTGCCGGCTATGAGGTGCATTGATGGCGGGTCACGATTCCGGTAATGCAAGGCGCGGGCGTGCGTCATTCGGCGCATTCGTCCGCAAACCGGTCGAGCGCGACATGGTCGCGAACGCCGGTCAGGCTGCCGAACCAGGCGGCCCCGACGCGACGCAAACCTGGCCCGACGATGCCGTCGAGGTCGGGGCGGTGGTCGACGCCTACGGCCTGAAAGGCTGGGTCAAGGTGGCGGCGCATGCCGATGCCGGTCGCGGTGGCGACGCGCTGCTCAATGCGCGTCGCTGGTGGCTGGAACGCGGTGCGGAGCGGCTTTCCGTCCGCATCATGCAGTCGAAGACGCACAGCGACACTGTCGTTGCGCAACCCGCGGGCGTCAGCGACCGCGATGCTGCGCTGTCCATGCGCGGCTTTCGCGTGTTCGTGCGCCGGGAAGATTTCCCGGCACTGGCCGCGGACGAATTCTATTGGGTCGACCTGATCGGTCTCGAGGTCGTCAACGAGCAATCGGTGGCGCTCGGGAAGGTGAGCGGGATGATCGACAACGGCGTGCATTCGATCATGCGTGTCGAGTATCCGGCGACCGGCAAAGACGGTCGGCCGACCACCGACGAGCGGTTGATTCCGTTCGTCGGCGTCTACGTCAAAACGGTGGATCAGGCGGCGCGTCGCATCGTCGTCGACTGGGAAGCCGATTACTGAAATGAACCAGGTTACCGAGAGCGCGGTGCAGTTCGACGTCATCACGCTCTTTCCCGAGATGTTCCGCGCACTGACCGACTGGGGAATCACCAGCCGGGCCGTCAAGCAGGGGCGCTTCGGGCTGCGCACCTGGAACCCGCGTGATTTCACGACGGACAACTACCGCACGGTCGACGATCGTCCGTACGGCGGCGGTCCGGGCATGGTGATGCTGGCGAGGCCGCTCGAAGCCGCGATCGATGCCGCGAAAGCGGCACAGGCGGAGCAGGGCATCGCGAGCACGCGCGTCGTGATGATGTCGCCGCAAGGCGCGCCGCTCACGCATGATCGCGCGGTGCGGATGGCGCAGGAACCCGGCGTCGTCGTGCTGTGCGGTCGTTACGAAGCGATCGATCAGCGCCTGCTCGACCGTTGCGTCGACGAGGAAATCAGCCTCGGCGATTTCGTGCTGTCGGGCGGCGAGCTGCCGGCGATGGCGATGATGGATGCAGTCGTGCGGTTGCTGCCCGGTGTGCTGAACGATTCGCTGTCGGCCGTGCAGGACAGCTTCGCCGATGGTCTGCTCGATTGTCCGCACTACACGCGTCCCGAGGAATACGACGGCGTGCGCGTGCCGGACGTGTTGCTCGGCGGGCATCATGCCGAGATCGAGAAGTGGCGGCGTCAGGAAGCATTGAGGAATACGTTGCGGAAGCGGCCGGACCTGATCGTCCGGGCGCGCCGCGAAAAGTTGTTGAGCCGGGCCGACGAGGCGTGGCTTGCGAACCTCGCACGCGAAGCGAAGGACGCCTCCTGAGGCGGCTGCGCGAGCGGGAATTGGCGGTGCCGTACATGCGTGTACGGTGCCTGATGTGAATCCATCCTCTATCGGGGCCAGGCCTGGAAGCAGGCGGGTGCCAACGCCGACACGATGGCATAAGGAGTCAGTAATGAATCTGATCGCAAAACTTGAGCAGGAAGAAATCGAGCGCGCGCTCGCCGGCAAGACGATCCCCGATTTCGCCCCGGGCGACACGGTGATCGTGAACGTGAACGTGGTTGAAGGTAACCGCAAGCGCGTTCAGGCTTACGAAGGCGTCGTGATCGCGATTCGCAATCGTGGTCTGAACTCGAACTTCATCGTTCGCAAGATCTCGTCGGGCGAAGGCGTCGAGCGTACGTTCCAGACGTACTCGCCGCTGCTGGCAAGCATCGTCGTGAAGCGTCGCGGTGATGTGCGTCGTGCGAAGCTGTACTACCTGCGCGAGCGTTCGGGCAAGTCGGCTCGTATCAAGGAAAAGCTGGTGTCGAAGGATCGCGCCGCAGCAGCTTCCCAAGAGTAAGAGCTGTAAGGAAAAAGCACCCAACCGGGTGCTTTTTTCATTCTGGCGCGACAATATGCTCGATACGACACGAACCCGAGAGCCCCATTGAATCGCCGCCCATCATCGATCCCGAAGTCTTGCCGGTCGAAGGCACCGGCGCCGGCCTGCCCGTCATCGACTCCCGGCTGATGACGCCGTCCGGCCTGCGCGAACGTTTTGCGCGCACGCTCGAATGGAGCGTCGAGCCCGGCGAGGCGAGGCTGCAGGAGGGCGTCGATCCGCGCAGCGCGGCCGTCCTCGTGCCGCTCGTCGTCCGCGAGTCAGGCCTCACCGTGCTGCTGACGCAGCGCGCCGATCACCTGAACGACCACGCCGGACAGATCAGCTTTCCCGGCGGCCGTCGCGAGCCGTTCGACCGCGATGCGACCGCCACCGCGTTGCGCGAGGCGAAGGAAGAGATCGGGCTGGCCGCCGAACGCGTCGAGATTCTCGGCGCGCTGCCCGACTACCTGACCGGCACGGGTTTCTGCGTGACGCCGGTCGTCGGCCTCGTGCATCCGCCGTTTACCGTGCAGGCCGATACGTTCGAAGTCGCCGAGATTTTCGAAGTGCCGCTCGCGTTCGTGATGAATCCCGCGAACCATCAGGTCCGCGTGTTCCGGTGGGAAGGCGGCGAGCGTCGTTTTTTTTGCCATGCCCTATCCGAATGGCGAACCGGGCGGGCATTACTTCATCTGGGGCGCAACTGCCGGCATGTTTCGCAATCTGTATCGCTTCTTGGCCGCCGGCTAGGCGGGCGCGCCGACTGGCGCGCGCGACCGGCTGCCGGGCAACCGCGCCGGCAGCCATGCGCGGCTGACGCTGTGCTATCGTTATGCAAAAAATGACATAACTCCGAAGACGGCGCCACGCATGACTTTCTTTTCGGTTCTCCTCGCTCTCATCATCGAACAGGTCCGCGCGTTGTCGCCGAGCAATCCGGTATTCGCGCTGTTCCAGTTTCATGCGGAAACCGTCGCGCATGGCCTCGACGCCGGCAAGCAGAAGCACGGGATCCTCGCATGGCTCGCGGTCGTGCTGCCGTGGGTGCTGATCGTCGCGCTGATCTATTTCCTGCTGTACAAGGTGAGCTTCGTGCTCGCGTTCCTGTGGAACGTCGCCGTCGTGTATTTCACGCTCGGCTTCCGCCAGTTCAGCCACTACTTCACCGACATCCACCTCGCGCTCAACAACGACGACGTGCCGCGCGCGCGTGAAATCCTCCATGAATGGACGGGCATCGACACGGTCGACATGCCGGTGGGTGAAATCGTCCGCCATACGCTGATCCATGCGGTCGTCGCGTCGCATCGCCACGTGTTCGGCGTGTTCTTCTGGTACGTGCTGCCGATCGGCCCGGCCGGCGCCGTGCTGTACCGGATTTCCGAATATCTCGCGCGCAGCTGGGCGACGCCGGGCGACGACCGTACGGCCGCGTTCTCGACGTTCGCGCAGCGTGCGTTCTTCGTGATCGACTGGATTCCGTCCCGACTGACGGCGCTCGGTTTCGCGATCGTCGGCAATTTCGAGGATGCGATTTACGCGTGGCGCAATCACACGCGCCAGTGGCCCGACCCGAACGACGGCGTACTGCTGGCCGCCGGCAGCGGGGCGCTCGGCGCGCGTCTCGCCGGGCCGCTCGCGGAACCGTCGAGCCTCGATGCGCTGGCAGTCGGCGACAGCGGCCCGTTGACGGTTGGTGACGATTGCACGCCGCGCACGCTGCAGTCGGCGGTCGGCCTCGTATGGCGCGCGGTGATTCTGTGGATGATCCTGCTGCTGATGCTGACGCTTGCCGTCTGGGTGTCGTGACGGGGCAGCCTGACGCGCGATGAAATGAAAAGGCCGGCTCGATGCCGGCCTTTTCGCTGTGTGTCAGCGCGGTGCATTCAGTCATCGAGCGGGTCACGCACGGCGCCGCATTGCCAGCACGCGGTGAATTGCGCTTCGAGCGCTTCGCCGCACTGCCGGCAGCGCCAGGGCGCCGCGCCCGCCGACGGGCCGTGCGACGCGGCGTCGAGGAGCCGGCGGGCGAACGCGTCGTCACGTTCGTCGTCGAGCCACAGCTCGGGCGTGCACGCATCGGCCGGCAGGCCGCCGAGCGCGCCGGTCGCGTAGCAGTTGTGCAGCTCGCAACCGATGCCGGCTACCTGGAGCACGTTGGCCCAATGCTGCGCGGTCGCGAGGTCGGGTGCCTTGAAACGCATCGCGGCTCCTGTCGATGAAAGCCGGCCCGGCTGGCGCCGGCCGGCCGTCGTGCACGTCGCGCGGTCAGCGGACGATCTGGCTCGCCTCGTGCACGAGCTGCGCGTACAGCGCGTGCCGCGACGGCGCGATACGGCCGTCGGCGACCGCTTCGAGGATCGCGCAGCCGGGCTCGTGCAGATGATGACAATTATAGAAACGGCAGTCCGCGAGCAGCGGCCGGAATTCCGGAAACGCGCGCTCGAGGCGGCCTTCGGTCAGGTGGTAGAGGCCGAATTCCTGGAAGCCCGGCGAATCGATCAGCGCACCGCCGCCTTCCAGCGGGTACAGGCGCGTGAACGTCGTCGTGTGACGACCGCTGTTGAGCGCGGCCGAAATTTCGCGGGTTGCGGCTTCGGCGTCGGGCACGAGCAGGTTCACGAGCGTCGACTTGCCCATCCCGGACTGGCCGAGCAGGATCGTCGAATGCCCGGCGAGGTGCGGCATCAGCTGCGCGCGCGCATCGTCCGGCGCGCCTTTCACCGACAGCTCGAGCACGTCGTAGCCGAGCGCGCGGTACGGGGCGAGGCGTTCGCGCGCGACCGGCAGCGCGGCCTCGACGTCGATCTTGTTCAGCACGACGAGCGGCTTCAGCTCGTTCGCTTCGGCGGCGATCAGCGCGCGGCCGAGCAGATCCTCGCTGAAATAGGGCTCGGTCGCGAGCACGATCAGCAACTGGTCGAGGTTCGCGGCGAACAGCTTCGATTTGAACTGGTCGGAGCGGTACAGCAGGTTGCGCCGTTCGCCGATTTCCACGATCACGCCCTGGTCGGCCGACGCGAGTTCGTACGCGACGCGGTCGCCGACCGCGATGTCGCTCTTCTTGCCGCGCGGGAAGCATTGCAGCATCGGGCCGCCGTCGTCGGGGGCGACGATGTAGTGGCGGCCGTGCGCCGCGATCACGCGGCCTTCGGCCCGTTGCGCGCTCGACGCGCGCGGGGCCGGCTTGCGGGAGGTCGGCCGGCTCATGCGTGCTGCAGCAGGCGGTCGATCCGCTGCGAGGCCGGCGGATGCGAGTAGTAGAAGGCCGTGTAGACGGGGTCGGGCGTCAGCGTCGACGCGTTGTCCTCGTAGAGTTTCACGAGCGCGCTGACGAGATCCTGCGCGTCGGTCTGGCTGGCCGCGAACGCGTCGGCCTCGAATTCGTGCTTGCGCGACGTGAGGCTGCTGAACGGCGTCGCGAAGAACAGGAACACGGGAATCGCGAGGAAGAACAGGACGAGCGCGGCGCCCGCGTTGCTGGTGTCGAGCGACGGCGTGACGCCGAGCCCCGTATAGAACCACGTGCGCTGCGCGAGCCAGCCGAGCAGCGCCAGCAGCACGAGGCTCAGCACGAACGACACGAGCATCCGCTTCATCACATGGCGGCGCTTGAAGTGGCCGAGTTCGTGCGCGAGCACGGCCTCGATCTCCTGGCCGGACAGGCGCGCGAGCAGCGTGTCGAAGAACACGATTCGTTTCGATGCGCCGAAGCCCGTGAAGTACGCGTTGCCGTGCGCGGAGCGGCGGCTGCCGTCCATCACGAACAGCCCCTTGGCCGCGAAGCCGCAGCGCTTCATCAGCGACTCGATGCGCGCGCGCAGCGCGTCGTCCTTCAGCGGCTCGAACTTGTTGAAGAGCGGCGCGATGAAGGTCGGGTAGATCAGCAGCACGAGCATCTGGAACGCGACCCACACGATCCAGGTCCACAGCCACCACAGGCTGCCGGCCTGGTTCATCAGCCACAGCACGACGAACAGCAGCGGCAGGCCGAGCGCGGCGCCGAGCAGCGAATTCTTCAGCATGTCGGTGAAGAACAGCCGCTTCGTCATCCGGTTGAAGCCGAAGCGCTGCTCGATCCCGAGCTGGCGGTAATACTCGAACGGCACGTCGATCACGCTCGTGATCACGAGCACCGCGGCGACCAGCGCGACCTGCTGCCCGTAGCCGCGGCCGAGCCAGCCGGTCAGCAGCGTGTCGAGCGCGCCGACGCCGCCGAGCAGCGTGAGGCCGACCAGCACGGCCGCGCTGACGACGATCTCGAGCATCGTCAGCCGGGTGCGCTCGACCGTGTAGTCGGCCGCGCGCTGGTGGGCGGTCAGCGGGATGGTGGCGCTGAACTGCGCGGGTACGCCGTTACGGTGCGCGGCGACGAAGCGGATCTGCCGCGACGCGAGCCACAGCTTGGTGACGACCATCGCGAGTACGGCGAGCGCGAACAGCAGGGTGAACGAAAAGGGTGACATCGAAGGCGCCAAAGGGTTCTATGCGAGAATTATATGTTCTTGCGGACCGGCCCCGCTGATGCGATGCCGGCCGCCCGGGCGGCGCTGCATCGGCGCGCCCGGTCCGCCATTTTCCAGGATGAATCATGACCGATACCGCCGCTTCCGCCAGCCAGCCCGCGCTCGTGCGCAACGAGTTGAACCTCGTCTGGCTCGACATGGAGATGACGGGCCTCGACCCGGATAACGACCGCATTATCGAGATCGCGGTCGTCGTGACCAACTCCACGCTCGACATTGCCGTCGAGGGCCCGGTGTTCGCGATCCACCAGAGCGACGAGACGCTCGCGAAGATGGACGACTGGAACAAGTCGACGCACGGCCGTTCGGGCCTGATCGACCGCGTGCGCGCATCGACCGTGACCGAGGCGGACGCCGCCGCGCAACTGCAGGCGTTCCTCGCGCAGTACGTGTCGCCCGGCAAGTCGCCGATGTGCGGCAACTCGATTTGCCAGGACCGCCGCTTCATGGCGCGCTGGATGCCGGAATTCGAGCGATTCTTCCACTACCGCAACCTCGACGTCAGCACGCTCAAGGAGCTGTGCCGCCGCTGGCAGCCGGCCATCTACAAGGGTTTCCAGAAGCGGGCGATGCACACTGCGCTCGCGGACATCCACGAATCGATCGACGAGCTGAAGTATTACCGCGAGCATTTCCTGATTCCGGCCGCGTCGGTGTCGGCAGGGGAATCCGCGCCGGCCGCGTGAGCGGGCCGGCACGCGCGCAGCGCCCGGCAAACGCTCAGCGCCGCGCGCTTTTCGGCCGGAACGCCGCGACCACCGCGGCGTCGGTCTCGACATACGGGCCGCCGATCAGGTCGATGCAGTAGGGCACCGCGGCGAAGATGCCGGGCACGGTCGGCTTGCCGTCGGCGTCGCGCAGCCCTTCCAGCGTTTCCCGGATCGACTTGGGCTGGCCGGGCAGGTTGATGATCAGCGCCGCATGGTCGGCCGTTTCTCGGATCACCGCGACCTGCCGCGACAGGATCGCGGTCGGCACGAAATTTAGGCTGATCTGCCGCATCTGTTCGCCGAATCCCGGCATTTCCTTCGTCGCCACGGCCAGCGTGGCTTCCGGCGTCACGTCGCGGCGCGCGGGGCCGGTGCCGCCCGTCGTCAGCACGAGGTCGCAGCCGGCGACGTCGACGAGCTCGGTCAGCGTGGCCGAGATCGTCGGCGCATCGTCCTGGATCAGGCGCGTTTCGGCGCGCCACGGCGAAACCAGCGCGCCGGCGAGCCATTCCTGCAGCGCCGGAATGCCCTTGTCTTCGTAGACGCCCGTACTCGCGCGGTCGCTGATCGACACGAGGCCGACCACGAGTTCGTCCGGGTGGTTACGCTTCGTCGTCATGGTCGTCTCCGGCGTCGCCGGCCGCTTCGTCGTCGCTGTCGGATGCGCCGCCCGCGGCCTTGATCCACTGGAACAGCTCGCGGAAATAGCGCGGCGGCTTGCCTTGCTGCGCTTCCTTGCGCGCGTTGCGGATCAGCGTGCGGCCTTCCTGGATGTCGGCGTCGGGGTGCTGGCGCAGGAATTCGGTCAGTGCGTCGTCGCTCGCGAGCAGCTGCTCGCGCGTGCGCTCGATCCAGTGCAGGCGGGCTGTCGCGGCCTTGTTCACGCCGCGTTGCGCGTCGAGCGCGGTACGCAGCGCGGCCGTTTCGTCGTCGGTCAGCGAGCGCATCACGCGGCCGACGTACTGGAGCTGGCGGCGCTTGCCCTCGTGATCGGTGATCCGGCGCGCCTCGCGCACGGCGTCCGCGAGATCTTCGGGCATCGGCATGCGCTTGAGCGCGTCCTTCGGCAGGTCGACGAGCGCCTGGCCGAGTTCCTGCAGCGCGTGCATTTCGCGCTTCAACTGGGATTTGCTGGGGCGATCGTAGCCATTGTCGTCGTCCTCGACGGCATGTTCGATCGGCTGGATTCGGGTTTTGCGTGTCATGGGCCGCATTGTATCGCGGCGCGGACACCCCAAGCTTGTCTGTGTCCGGCCCCGGACCTTGCTATGATCGCGGGATACGCAACATTTTGACCATGCGGGCGCCCGCCCGCCACCGGATACCAAGACGATGGCAGCCAATCTCGACGTACAAGCGCGCTATTTCCCGCACACGCAGGACCAGCTCAAGGAAATCGCATCGGACATCCTTCGCCATGCGAAGGCGCTCGGCGCGACGGACGCCGCGACCGAAATCTCCGAGGGCGACGGCCTGTCGGTGTCGGTGCGCCGCGGCGAAGTCGAAACGATCGAGCACAACCGCGACAAGATGGTCGGCGTGACCGTGTTCATCGGCAAGAAGCGCGGCAACGCGAGCACGTCGGACTTCTCGCCGGCCGCGATCAAGGACACCGTCGCTGCCGCGTACAACATCGCGCGCTTCACGGCCGAGGACGAAGCGGCCGGTCTCGCCGAAACCGAGCTGCTCGAAACCGACCCGCGCGACCTCGATCTGTACCACCCGTGGGCGCTGAGCGCCGACGAAGCCGTCGAGCTCGCCCGCCGCGCGGAAGACGCCGCGTTCGCGGTCAGCCCGCAGATCCGCAATTCGGAAGGCGCGAGCGTGTCGGCGCAGCATTCGCAATTCGTGCTCGCGACGTCGCGCGGCTTCCTCGCCGGCTATCCGTACTCGCGCCACTATATCGCGTGCGCGCCGATCGCGGGCAGCGGCCGCCACATGCAGCGCGACGACTGGTATTCGTCGAAGCGCAGCGCGATCGATCTCGCCGCGCCCGAAGCGGTGGGCCGTTACGCGGCCGAACGCGCGCTCGCGCGGATGGGCGCGCGCCGTCTCGACACGCGCAAGGTGCCCGTGCTGTTCGAGGCGCCGCTCGCGGCCGGCCTGCTCGGCGCCTTCGTGCAGGCAGTGAGCGGCGGCGCGCTGTATCGCAAGACGTCGTTCCTCGTCGACAGCCTCGGCAAGCCGGTGTTCGCGCCGCACGTCCAGGTCGTCGAGGATCCGCACGTGCCGCGCGCGATGGGCAGCGCACCGTTCGACGAGGAAGGCGTGCGCACGCGTGCGCGCAGCGTCGTGAAGGACGGCGTCGTCGAAGGCTATTTCCTGTCGACCTATTCGGCACGCAAGCTCGGCACGCAAACCACCGGCAACGCGGGCGGCTCGCACAACCTCGCGCTGCGCAGCTCGAACACGCAGGCGGGCGACGACTTCGACGCGATGCTGAAGAAACTCGGCACGGGCCTGCTGCTGACCGAACTGATGGGGCAGGGCGTGAACTACGTGACGGGCGACTATTCGCGCGGCGCGGCGGGCTTCTGGGTGGAGAACGGCGTGATCCAGTATCCGGTCGAGGAAATCACCGTCGCCAGCACGCTGCAGGAGATGTTCCGCCATATCGTCGCGATCGGTGCGGATTCGATCGTGCGCGGGACGAAGGAAACCGGCTCGGTGCTGATCGAGCAGATGACGATCGCGGGGCAGTAAGCCGCACGCGGCACCGGCCGCCTGGAAACGAAAAAGCCCGACCGGCGCAAACCGGTCGGGCTTTTTTCATCGTGCGGAAGCAGGCGTCAGCCGCGCTTGCGTGCGTAGACGACGAACGCATAGCCGAACGTGTTCGGCGCGGCTGCCTGATGTGCGTCGCGCGAGATTTCCTGCCAGTGCGCGGCGTCGGGCGCCGGGAACGATGCGCCGCCGTCGAAGTCCGCATCGATCTCGGTGACGACCAGCTTGTCGGCGAGCGTGAGACCTTCCGCATAGAGTTGCGCGCCGCCGATCAGGAATGCCTCGGGTGCGCCGTCGCGCGCGGCGAGCGCCAGCGCATCGGCCAGCGACGTGACTGTGTCGCAGCCTTCGAAACGGCGCGTCGCGTCGCGCGTGACGACGATATTGCGGCGGCCCGGCAGCGGCCGCCCGATCGACTCGTGGGTCTTGCGGCCCATCACGATCGGCGCGCCCATCGTCGTGCGCTTGAAGAACGCGAGATCCTCGGGAAGTTTCCAGGGCAACTGGTTGTCGCGGCCGATGATGCCGTTGCGGGCACGCGCGACGATCAGGGTCAACGTCGTCATGAAGGTCGGGGAAGAGGGAAAACGGAATGGGCCGATTTTACCGGAACGGCGGCACGCTCCGGATTCCGCACGCCGGTAGGGACGTCGGCGTTTCCCGTGTCGTGCGCCGCGACGCGTGATGCTCCGCGTCGCGGCGACCGTTCGAATAAAAAGAGTGCCCGCCGGGGGACGGAGCACAAAAAACGTTTTGTGCCGCGAGATCGGCGATACCGGTTCCGATCGAGGGCAGCGCGTTCGACCGGATCGTCAGTTCAATACGGAATCCTGATCGAATCGAAGCGACGCGAGCATCAAGGATGCGTACTGCCTCGCGCGTTGCCGCCCATCGCGTGCCGCATGTCCGACGGTTGCGGCGCCGGCAGCGGCATCGGCAACTGGGGCGGTGGCGGGATCTCGTCCCACAGCGTCACGGAGGCCTGGGCGGCCGGCAGCGGTTGCGGCGCCGACACGGTCACGATACTGAAGCCGTCGCCGAGCTGCATGCTCGGCACAGGCTCGGCAACCAGCATGGCGCGATCCGGCCGCATGCCTTCGTCCGCGCATGCCGGTGCGGGCGGGCCGGCTGCCGAGAGCACGAGCGTCATCGGCACGAAAGAAAGTAAAAGATGTTTTCGCATGGCGACTGTCTCCGGTCGTTCCCGTATTCAGCGAAATACATGCCACGGTACCGGGACCATTGCCGCCATTGCGATTCCTGCTCAAGCGTTGCGAATTGTGGCCAAAAACGCCTGAAAATGTTTCAGGCCTGAAACGAGGGGGCTCGGGAATACTGCTGATTCAATCGATACGCTTCAAGGATGAAAATCGGCGCGTGTGTTGATGACGAAACCCTTCCTGCGCATGGGCTATGTGCAGATGATTGATCTGCATCGACCTCCTGAGCGATTCGGCCGCATCGCCATCGGCACTGAAACGGCTTTGTCGTATTCGGTGCCTATAACCAAGCAGTCTTGATCAAAAATAACTGGACGCGAGATAAGCGCCATCATGCGAGGCTGTGTCGTTGCCGCGCATCGGCATGGCGAATCGAGCCACCTTGGGCTGACCCGATTCGATCCTTTTGCACGTGACCTTGACGTGTGCGGCAATCGTTAGACGGTTGATGAACGGGGTGAGCATATGGGAGCCGATCAGCGGCACGTGATCTACTATTCGCGCGAACCGAACGACGCGTTGCGCGGCCATTTCGACGAATGCGGCTGGCGCGTCGATCTGGCCGAAACCGTGCGCGATGTGCGGCGCGTCGTGCAGCATGGCGTCGCAACCGCCGGCCTGCTCGATTTCTCGCCGGGCTTCAAGCCGTCGGATCTGCGTGAACTCGAATCCTGCCTGAGCATCCAGCACATCGGCTGGATCGCGGCGACGCGGCGCGGCCAGTTGCAGGACGCGACGCTGCGCCACCTCATTCGCGACTATTGCTTCGACTACGTGACGATGCCGTACGAAACGGCGCGGATCGTCGAGACGGTCGGTCATGCGCACGGCATGGTCGCCCTGACCGATCCCGTTGCGCCGCCCGTCGGCGCCGGACGCAGCGAAGGCGAGATGGTCGGCACCTGCGATGCGATGCTCGGGCTCTTCAGGACGATCCGCCGCGTCGCGGCGACCGACGCACCGGTATTCATCTCCGGCGAATCGGGTACGGGCAAGGAGCTGACGGCGGTCGCGATTCACGAGCGCTCGTCGCGCGCGCAGGCGCCGTTCATTGCGATCAATTGCGGCGCGATACCGTCGACGCTGCTGCAGGCCGAACTGTTCGGCTATGAACGCGGCGCGTTCACCGGTGCGAACCAGCGCAAGATCGGTCGCGTCGAGGCCGCCAACGGCGGCACGCTGTTTCTCGACGAGATCGGCGATCTGCCGCTCGAAAGCCAGGCGAGCCTGTTGCGCTTCCTGCAGGAAGGCAAGATCGAGCGGCTCGGCGCGCACGTGTCGGTGCCGGTCGATGTGCGCGTGATCTGCGCGACGCACGTGGACATGGAAGCGGCGCTGCGCGAAGGGCGCTTCCGCGAGGACCTGTTTCATCGGTTGTGCGTGCTGAAGATCGAGGAGCCGCCGCTGCGCGCGCGCGGCAAGGACATCGAGGTGCTCGCGCGCCACATGCTCGAGCGCTTCAAGGGCGATGCGCATCGCCGTCTGCGCGGCTTTTCCCCGGATGCGGTCGCGTCGCTGTACGGCTATTCGTGGCCGGGCAACGTGCGCGAGCTGATCAACCGCGTGCGCCGCGCGATCGTGATGTCGGAAGGCCGGATGATCACGTCGGCCGATCTCGAACTGAACGACTATGCGGCGCTTGCGCCGGTGTCGCTGCTGGAGGCGCGCGAGGCGGCCGAACGGCAGGCGATCGAGCAGGCGCTACTGCGCCATCGCGGCCGTTTCGCGGATGCCGCGCGCGAACTCGGCGTATCGCGCGTCACGCTCTACCGGCTGATGTGCGCACACGGGATGCGCGATCGCGGCGACACGCTCGGAGGGTTTTCGGCGCCGTTGCCGGAGCTTCCGCGTCACGCTTGTTAAAATTGGCGGGTGCGGCCGCCCTCGCGGCCGAAGGAACCCGCATGAAACAGTATCTCGATCTCGTTCGTACCATTCTCGATACCGGCAGCTGGCAGGAGAACCGGACGGGAATCCGCACCATCAGCATGCCGGGCGCGATGCTGCGCTTCGACCTGCAGCAAGGCTTCCCGGCCGTGACGACCAAGAAGCTCGCGTTCAAGTCCGCGATCGGCGAACTGGTTGGTTTCCTGCGCGCGTCGCGCAGCGCGGCCGATTTCCGTGCGCTCGGCTGCAAGGTGTGGGATGCGAACGCGAACGAGAACGCACAGTGGCTCGCGAACCCGTATCGCCAGGGCGTGGACGATCTCGGCGACGTCTACGGCGTGCAATGGCGCCAGTGGCCGGGCTACAAGGTGCTGGATGCCGGCGCGGACGCGCAGATCGCCGATGCGACCCGCCGCGGCTTCCGGATCGTCACGCGTTTCGACGAAGACGGCGCGCCGAAGGTGCTGCTGTACAAGGCGATCGATCAGTTGCGCCAGTGCCTGGACACGATCATGGAGAACCCGTCCGATCGCCGCATCCTGTTTCACGCATGGAATCCGGCCGTGCTCGACCAGATCGCGCTGCCCGCGTGCCATCTGCTGTACCAGTTCCTGCCGAACGCGACGAAGCGAGAGATCTCGCTGTGCCTGTACATCCGCAGCAACGACGTCGGCCTCGGCACGCCGTTCAACCTGACGGAAGGGGCCGCGCTGCTGTCGCTCGTCGGCCGGCTGACGGGCTACACGCCGCGCTGGTTCACGTATTTCATCGGCGACGCCCACATCTACGAGAACCAGCTCGACATGCTGCAGCAGCAACTCACCCGCGAGCCGTACGAAAGCCCGCGGCTGGAAATTGCCGAGCGCGTGCCCGACTACGCGAAGACGGGCGTCTATGCGCCGGAATGGCTGGAGCAGGTCGAGCCGTCCGATTTCTCGCTCGTCGGCTATCGGCACCATGAGCCGCTGACCGCGCCGATGGCGGTCTGATCGCGCGGCCGGGGCCGCGCGGGTCCATCGCTCCGCACCCTGCAAAAAGGCTCGACCGGCTGATACCGGTCGAGCCTTTTTGTTTCAGGTTTGCTGCACTTACTGGCGATGCCGCTCCTCGTGGCCGCCTTGCGGCGGCGGGTTGCTCGGGCGCGGCGCCTCGACGTGCGGCGCCGGCTGCGGCCGCGGTTCCATCCGCGGAGCGGGCATCGCCGGGCGCGGCTCCATCCGCGGCGCCTGCGGCTGCGGACGCGGCACGTCGTGCAC